>VFQN01000108.1_pt1 | contig 179617 bp, 150 predicted proteins | sample 3512371 | NCBI WGS metagenome assembly VFQN01 (sample SAMN10412370, study PRJNA504923) | tailings metagenome | isolation source: Replicate 2 from Balatoc abandoned mine | place: Philippines: Itogon, Benguet | collected 2017-08-28
TCGATCCGTTCCCACTGCGCATCGGAAAACCAAAAGAAATCAGACATCTCACCGCCCTTTCGTCGCGGCAATGAATCATGCCCCAGCGCTCAAGGAAAGCTAATTATTGGGTCCGGACCCTAGCCACAAGGCTTTTGAGTGCGGGGAAGTCTACAAGGATCCCTGCGCTCTTTTCGGGCGCCAGTGCTCGATGATGAAGTGATCGCCCGGGTTTCCGAGGGGGATGCAAAGCGGTTCGGCGGGATATCCGCCGGGCCGCTTTTTCGTCAGCGTGCCAGCGTGACGTTGACGCCAGCCGCCTTCAGCGAGGCGGAGACATCGCGGGGCGGCGTCTTGTCGGTGAAAAGATCGGTCAGCATGCTGAATTCGCAGACCCGTACCAGCCCCTGCCGGCCGAACTTCGTATGATCCGTGACGACGACGGCTCGCTTGCCGCGCGAGACCACGGCCCGGGCGAACTCCGCCTCCTCGAGGTCGTAGTCCATCACCCCGATGCCGGCATCAATCGCGCCCGTGGAAATGACCGCGTGGCCCACGGTGAAATGGCTGATGAACTCGATCGCCGAGACGCCGAAGGCGGCGCCGTTGTCGCTGCGCAATTCGCCGCCTGCCATGTAGACCCTGTTGTCGTTGACCGTTGAAAGGGTGCGGGCGATGTCGGAGGAGTTGGTCACGACCGTCAGCCGTCGGTGCCCCAGCAATTCACGGGCGAGGTAGCTCGTCGTCGTGCCCGTATCGAGCATGATCGAATCACCGTCGCGAATCGTCGCGGCCATGGCGACGGCGATCGCCTTCTTCGCCTCGCTGTTTTCGCGCATGCGCTTTTCAAAGGGCGCTTCGCCGACCACGGAGGGCAGCGCTACGGCGCCGTGCATCTTCAGCACGGTGCCGTTCGTCGTCAGCGGCTTGATGTCCCGTCGCACGGTTTCCAGCGAAACGTCGAGTTTCTTGGCAAGGTCGGCGATCGTCACCGTGCCGTCCTGCTGGAGCAGCCTCAGAATGTCGTTGTGGCGTTTGGAGTGGTTCATCGTCGTCATGTCCGCATGCGTTCTCCTGCTTCATAATCCTAGACGGATCATCTGGCAAGAAAGCCGCAAATTCGGTCATAAAGGCAGAAAAAGCCACATTGCAGGATTGACAGCCGCTTTTATCCAGCGTGAGATCGCTACCGTGCGCAGGCCGACAGATACAAAAGTACGGGGAACGGCATCCGGCGCATCATACAGCATCGACTTCAAAGTGCGACCGGGAGATCACGCATGTTTCAACCTATTCGCCTGTCAGGACTGTTTGCCGCGACGCTCTGCCTGTCCGCGGCCTTCACGATTGCGCCCGCAGCGGCGCAGGAATCCACTGACCCCATCAAGCTGACTCTACACGACTGGACGGGCCAGCTCATCACCACCGAGATCATGGGTGAGGTGCTGAAGAAGGCCGGCTATTCCGTCGAATATGTCCAGGCCGACTATCTCGCGCAGTTTGCGGGGCTGGAAACCGGCGACCTGCACGTCGCCATGGAAATGTGGGAAACGACCGGCCGCGACGCGATGGACGCCGCGACGGCCACCGGCAAGGTCGAGAATTTCGGCGAGACCGGCATGCAGGCCAAGGAAGAGTGGTGGTATCCGGCCTATATGAAGGAGAAATGCCCCGGCCTGCCGAACTGGGAGGCGCTGAAGAGCGAGGCATGCGCGGAAGCCTTCTCCATTCCGGAAACCGCGCCAAAGGGGCGTTATCTCGGCGGCCCCGTCACGTGGGGCGGCTTCGATGACGAGCGCGTCGAGGCGCTGGACCTGCCCTTTGAGGTGATCCATGCCGGCACGGACGCCGCGCTCTTTGCGGAACTGGAAAGCGCCTACCAGCGCCAGGCGCCCATCCTCCTGTGGATATACGCGCCGCACTGGGCGCCGGCCAAGTACAAGGGCGAGTGGGTCGAGTTCCCGCCCTATTCGAAGGAATGCTACGAGGATCCGGCGACCGGCGTGAACCCCGATGCCGCCTATGATTGCGGCAAGCCCTTCGGCCCGATCTGGAAGGTCGGCTGGTCCGGCGTCAAGGACAAGTGGCCGGGCGCTTATGCCGCCATCAAGGCGTTCAACATCAACAACGACGAAATGGGGGCGATGATCACCAAGGTGGACCTCGACGGCAAGAAGGTCTCCGAGGTGGTCGCCGAATGGATGGCGGCGAACGAAGCGCGCTGGTCCGGCTGGATCAAGAAGTAGCGCGCAAGGCCCGGCCCTCCGCCAGCAGGGGAGGCCGGGCACCTTTCGTGCGGTCCCGCAAGGACCGCGTTTCGATGACGCGACCGGAATGAAAATGGCCTCTAGCGAACCGAAACTTGTCTGCCGCGGCGTCTGGAAGATTTTTGGAGCAGGCGGCAAATCCCTCGTCGGCTCCTCGTCTGTCCGGCTGACGAGTGCGGAGTTGCGCGCGGCCGGCGCTGTCGGTGCGGTGCGCGATGTCAACATCGAGGTGCGTGAGGGCGAGATCTTCGTCATTATGGGCCTGTCCGGTTCGGGCAAGTCGACGCTGGTGCGCTGCCTCTCCCGTCTCATCGAGCCGACCTCCGGCGACATCCTCTTCAACGGCGAGAATCTCCTGGCGGCGAGCGAGGCGCGGATGATTGAGATCCGCCGCCACCAGATGGGCATGGTCTTCCAGCATTTCGCCCTGCTGCCGCATCTCACGGTGCTGGCGAATGTCGCCTTTCCGCTGGAGATCCAGGGTGTCGAGCGAGCGGCGCGAGAGGAGCGGGCGCGGCGTATGATCGATCTCGTCGGTCTTGCCGGCCGCGAGAATGCCTTCCCGCGCGAGCTGTCCGGCGGCCAGCAGCAGCGCGTCGGCATTGCCCGCTCGCTTGCCGTCGAGCCGGAGCTCTGGTTCCTCGACGAGCCCTTTTCCGCGCTCGACCCGCTGATCCGACGGGAGATGCAGGACGAGTTCCTGCGCCTGCAATCGGTGCTGAGGAAGACCATCGTCTTCATCACACATGATTTCGACGAAGCGATCCGCCTTGCCGACCGCATCGCCATCATGAAGGATGGCGAGATCGTGCAGGCGGGCACGCCGGAGGACCTCGTGTTGAACCCGGCGACCCCCTATGTGGCGGAGTTCACGCGCAGCGTCGCCAGGGCCAAGGTCGTCAAGGTGGCCACCCTCATGCGGCCGCTCAACGGTACGCTGCCGCAGGCCTCGATCCGCGCCAATGCGCCGGTGGCCGAAGCCGCGCCGCTTTTTTCGCACGGTGCGGAGACACTCGCCGCACTCGACGGGGCGGGAATACCCGTCGGCCTCCTCGACCGCGCGGCGGTCGTCGACGTGATGATGCGGGGCTGACGACATGGGCGCGTCCTTCCCCGTTCTCCAGCCAGTCGCCGAACCGATCCCGGAAAACCCGACCGCGCGTGGTGCTGTGCGGACGCGCTGGCTGTGGCCTGCGGCGCTCGCCCTCTTCGTCCTCTTCTGGCAGTTCGGCGAGGGCGTTGCGAAATGGGCCTTCTCCTACCCGCGCGCTTTCGAGATCCCGGCGGCGCGCTGGATCGGCAAGGCGACGAAATGGCTGGTGGACGAGGCGAGCTTCGGCCTCTTCACCTTCACGGACTTCACCCGGTTCCTCGCCGAGATCATCGACCTGCCCTATCGGGTGGCGCTCGGCCTGCTCTCGAGCGGGCTCCTGTCGGGGCAGGGCTCGAGCGCCGTGCAGCACCTGCCGCCACTCTCCTGGCTGGCGGTTCTCGCCATCGTTGCGCTGATCGGCCATCATGCCGGCGGCGTGCGGCTCGCCGCGCTCGTCACGGCCTGCTTCGGCTTCCTCGTCCTCTTCGGCCAATGGACGAGCGCCATGGTGACGCTTGCCTCCATCGTCGTCGCGGTGCCGATCGGCGTGGTGGCCGGCCTGCTGCTCGGCCTTGCCGCCTGGCGCTGGCCGGTCTTCGAGCGGGTACTGGTTCCCATCCTCGACCTCATGCAGACGATCCCCGTTTTCGCCTACCTCGTGCCCGTGCTCGTCTTCTTCGGCTTCGGCCCGACCGCAGCCATCGTCGCGACGCTGATCTATGCCCTGCCGCCGATGGCGCGCGTCACGATCCTCGCCATGCGCTCCGTACCATCGGAAATCCGCGACCTCGGCAACATGGTCGGTTGCAGCCGGCGGCAGATGACCTGGAAGATCATGGTGCCCTCGGCCAAGGACAGCCTGATGGTGGGGGTCAACCAGGTCATCATGCTCTCGCTCAACATGGTCATCATCGCCTCGATGATCGGTGCCGGCGGCCTCGGCTTCGACGTGCTCGCCGCGCTCCGCCGCCTCGATATCGGCGCGGGCCTCGAAGCCGGGCTTGCAATCGTCGCGCTCGCCGTGGCGCTCGACCGGCTGAGCCAGGCCTATGCGGAGAAAGCTGAGCGGCCTGCAGCCGGTCTCCCGACGGATGGCGACCTCGTTTCCCGTCATGCCTATTTCGTCGCCGCGCTCGCCATCGTCGTCGCGACCTTCCTTGCCGGGCTTGTCGTGCCCGCGCTGCAGAGCTTTCCGGAAAGCTGGCAGGTCTCCACCGGCACTTTCTGGTCCGAAATGGTGCGCTGGATCAACGTCAATTTCTTCGATGCGCTGGAGGCGATCCGCAACGTCATTCTGCTGAACCTCCTCGTTCCGCTGAAGCGGCTGCTTGGCGACCTGCCCTGGGCGGGTGTCGTCGCGCTGCTCGCGTTGGCCGGCTACCGGCTGGGCGGCCTGCGTCTCGCCACGCTGGTCGGTGTGCTTTCTTTCCTGATCGCCGCAACCGGGCAATGGGAGAAGGCGATGATCACCGTCTATCTCTGCGGCGTCTCCGTCGTCTTCGCTTGCCTTATCGGCGTGCCGCTGGGCATTCTGGCGGCGGAGCGCGACCGGCTGTGGCGCTGGCTGCAACTCCTTATCGATACGCTGCAGACGCTGCCTTCCTTCGTCTATCTCATGCCTGTCGTCATGCTCTTCCGCGTCGGGGATTTTACCGCGATGATCGCCGTCGTCGCCTATTCCGTCGTGCCGGCGATCCGCTACACGGTGCTGGGCCTTCACCGCGTCGATCCGCGTGTGGTGGAGGCGGGCCGAGCCATGGGCTGCACGCCCGGGCAGATTCTCGTCAAGATCAAGCTGAAGCTGGCGCTGCCGGAAATCCTGCTCGGCCTCAACCAGACGATCATGTTCGCCCTTTCCATGCTTGTCATCACGGCGCTGGTGGGCACGCGTGATCTTGGGCAGGAGGTTTATATCGCGCTCACCAAGGCCGATACGGGGCGCGGCCTCGTCGCCGGTCTGTCCGTCGCCTTCATCGCCATCATCGCGGACCGGCTGATCTCATCCGGCGCGAACCGCATTCGTGAAAGGGTGAGCTGATGGACGGTCATGTCGAACCCAGCCGGGCCGTCGAGGATCGCATCCGTGCTCTGCCCTGCTGGGCGGGCCGCATCGCGATCGCACCGCTGAAGGGCGGCATCAGCAACGAGAGCTATCTCGTCAGCGATGCGGTGGGGCGCCATGTCGTACGCTTCGGCCGGGACTATCCCTTCCACCACGTCTTCCGCGAGCGGGAGCTGATGACGGCCCGCGCGGCGCATGCGGCTGGATTCGGTCCCGAAGTGCGTTATGCCGAACCCGGTGTGATGGTCTCCGCCTTTCTCGGTGCGAAGACGTTCAGCGCGGAAGATGTTGCCGCTGGGCGGCGGCGGGTGGCCGACCTGCTGCGCCGGTTCCATGGCGAGATGCCGCAGGAGGTCAGCGGCGCCGCCTTTCTCTTCTGGCCGTTCCACGTGGTGCGCGACTATGCCCGCACGCTGCGGGAGGGTGGCAGCCGCATGAAGCCGCATCTTCCGGGCTACCTCGCGCTTGCCGCTGAACTGGAGGCCGCCCAGGCGCCGCTGCCGATCGTCTTCGCGCACAACGACCTGTTGCCGGCCAATATCCTCGACGATGGCGATCGGCTCTGGCTGATCGATTTCGAATATGCCGGCTTCTCCACCGCCATGTTCGATCTTGCAGGCGCCACCTCCAACGCCGGGCTTTCGCCCGACGAGGCGGAGGATTTTCTCGATGCCTATTTCGCCGGTGCCCCCGACCCGGCGACCCTTCGCTCGCACGCGGCCATGCAATGCGCCTCGCTGCTGCGTGAGGCGATGTGGAGCATGGTGTCGGAACTCCATCTCCAAGCCCCGGGGGCCGACTATGTCGGCTACACGGCCGAAAATCTCGATCGCCTCGACAGGGCGCTCGACCACTACAGAACGAAATACGGGAAACACACCAAATGACCCTGCCATCCCATGCTGAGATCGTTGTCATCGGCGGCGGCATCATCGGCTGCTCGACAGCCTATCATCTCGCCCGCGACCACAAGGCGAACGTGATCCTCCTGGAGCAGGGCACGCTGACCTCGGGCTCGACCTGGCATGCGGCCGGTCTCGTCGGTCAGCTCCGTTCCTCGGCGTCGATCACCCGGGTGCTGAAATACTCCGTCGATCTCTACAAGGGCCTCGAAGCCGAGACAGGCCTTGCGACCGGCTGGAAGATGACGGGATGCCTGCGGCTCGCCACCAACCAGGACCGCTGGACGGAGTTCCGCCGCCTCGCCACCACCGCCAAGAGCTTCGGCATGGACATGCATCTCCTGACGCCGCAGGAGGTCAAGGCCATGTGGCCGCTGATGGAGGTCGGCGACCTCGTCGGCGCAAGCTGGCTGCCGACGGACGGGCAGGCGAGCCCCTCGGACATCACCCAGTCGCTCGCCAGGGGCGCGCGCATGCACGGCGCGAAGATCGTCGAGAACGTGCGCGTGACGGGTTTCGACATCGAGGGCGGCCGTATCCGGCGCGTGCGCACGACGCTCGGGGACATCGCCTGCGAGAAGGTGGTCAATTGCGCCGGCCAGTGGGCGCGGCAGGTGGGCGCGATGGCCGGCATCAACGTGCCGCTGCAGCCGGTCAAGCACCAGTATATCATCACGGAAACCGTGCCGGGGCTTGCAACCGATGCGCCGACGATCCGCGATCCGGATCGCCGCACCTACTTCAAGGAAGAGGTCGGCGGGCTCGTCATGGGTGGCTATGAGCCGAACCCGCAGCCCTGGACGACCGGCGATGTGCCGGATGAGTGGGCCTATCGGCTGTTCGATGACGATTTCGACCATTTCGAGCAGCATATGGTGGAGGCGATCGCCCGCGTGCCGGCGCTGGAAAAGGTCGGCGTCAAGCAGATGATCAACGGACCGGAGAGTTTTACGCCCGACGGGAACTTCATTCTTGGTGTGGCGCCGGAATGCAGCAACATGTTCGTCGGTGCGGGCTTCAACGCTTTCGGGATCGCGTCGGGCGGCGGGGCCGGCTGGGTGCTGGCGCAATGGGTCGTTGATGGCGAGGCGCCGCTCGATCTCTGGGTGGTCGATATCCGCCGCTTCGCCGGCATGCACCGCGACCGTCAATGGGTGCTCGACCGCACGCTGGAGGCCTATGGCAAGCACTATACGATCGGCTTCCCGCACGAGGAATATGAAAGCGGGCGCCCGCGCGTCGTCTCGCCGCTCTACGAACGGCTGAAGGCGCATGGTGCGGTGTTCGGTTCCAAGCTCGGCTGGGAGCGGCCGAACTGGTTTGCGCCGAAGGGCACGGAGGCGCGGGACGTCTATTCGATGGGCCGGCAGAACTGGTTCTCGACGGTCGGCGACGAGCACCGCCATGTGCGCGAGGCCGTCGGCATCTTCGACCAGTCCTCCTTCGCCAAGTACGAGATGACGGGGCCGGACGCGCTGAAGGCGCTCGACTGGATCTGCGCCAACGATGTCGGCAAGCCGGTGGGGCGGCTGACCTATACGCAGCTTCTCAACACCCGCGGCGGTATCGAGGCGGACCTGACGGTGGCGCGGCTCGCTGAGGAAAAGTTCTACATCGTGACGGGCACGGGCTTCCGCACCCATGATCTCGGCTGGATCACGGATCACCTTCCCGGTGGTCTCGACGTGACGCTTCGCGATGTGACGGAGGATTTCGGCACGCTCTCGCTGATGGGGCCGAAGGCGCGCGACGTGCTGGCCGCGCTGGCCGATGCCGATGTCTCCAATGCGGGCTTCCCCTTCGGCCATGTGCGGGAAATCGTGCTCGCCGGCCATGTCGTGCGGGCGCTGCGCGTCACCTATGTCGGTGAGCTCGGTTGGGAGCTGCATGTGCCGATCGATGCCATCGGCACGGTCTTCGACGCGCTGATGACGGCCGGTGCCCCGTTCGGCATCCGCCCGGTCGGTTACCGCGCCCTGGAATCGCTGCGCCTCGAAAAGGGTTATCGTGCCTGGGGATCCGACATCACGCCGAACGACACCCCCCTCGATGCCGGCCTCGGCTGGGCGGTGAAGCTGCGCAAGAATACCGATTTCCTCGGCCGCCGGGCGCTGGAGGCCCTGCAAGGGGAAAAGCGCAGGAAGGCGCTGGCCGGCTTCACGGTCGACAATCCCGATATCGTGCTCGTCGGCCGTGAGACGATCCTGCGCAACGGCGAGCCCGTCGGCTACCTCACCAGCGGCGGCTATGGCTACACGCTCGGCAAGAATGTCGGCTACGGCTATGTGCGCCGCGCCGAGGGTGTGGACGACGATTTCCTGACAGGCGGCGATTATGAACTCGTCGTCGCCATGGAGCGCACGCCGGCAAAGATTCATCTCGAACCGCTCTACGACCCGGCCGGTGCGCGTGTGAAAGCCTGATCCTGAGGAAGGGAGGGCCCTCGGGCCTTCCCGGAGAATGATTCATATAGTATACCCCCCTATAGTATAGATTCGAAGGACGACCTGCATGGGCCACACCATCCAGCAGAAGGACAAGCTGATCGCCCGCGTGCGTCGCATTCGTGGCCAGATCGAGGGCATCGAACGGGCGCTGGAAGGCGAGGCGGGATGTGCGGAGATCATGCGCCAGCTCGCCTCGGTGCGCGGCGCGCTCGGCGGCCTCACGGCCGAGGTGATGGAGGATCACCTGCGTCACCATGTGATGGAGGCCGAAACGAAGGCGGACTGTCTTCAGGGCGGCGAGGAACTGATCGGGGTCATCCGGACCTACATGAAATAGCGCAGGTCCCGCTACGGCGGGATGTACCGCGCAGCAGGACCTGTCGAAGGGATCCAGTCTCGCCGGCTACAACGAAAGGAAATCCCATGGCAAACGACATGACGGCAAGGTCCACACACGAGCACGTCTTTCTCGGCACAGACCATAGCCGCAACGAGCGCAGGGTCTGGCTCGTCATCGCGCTGACGGCCGGCATGATGGTGGCGGAAATCGTCGCGGGTGCGATCTACGGCTCGATGGCGCTGGTGGCGGATGGCTGGCACATGTCCACCCATGCCGGCGCCATGCTGATCGCGGCGCTTGCCTATTCCTATGCGCGCCGGCATGCGCGCGACCCGCGCTTCACCTTCGGCACGGGCAAGCTTGGCGATCTCGCTGGCTTTGCCAGCGCCATCATCCTCGCTTTCATTGCCCTGCTCATTGGCTGGGAAAGTTTCCAGCGCCTTGCCAACCCGGTCGAGATCCATTTCGGCCAGGCGATCGCCGTTGCCGTTGCCGGCCTTGCCGTGAACCTTGTCAGCGCCTGGCTGCTGCGGGACGATCACGCGCATCACCACCATGGCCATCACGGTCATGGTCATGGCGGGCACCATCATCACCACGACCATGATGATCATGATGATCATGATCACCATGCGCATGATCACCCGCATTCCGCGCGCGACAACAACCTGCGCGCCGCCTATCTGCATGTCCTGGCGGACGCGCTGACCTCGATCCTCGCCATCGTGGCGCTGCTGGTCGGCCGGAGCTACGGCTGGCTCTGGGCAGATCCGCTGATGGGCGTGGTCGGGGCGCTGGTGATCGTGCGCTGGTCATGGAGCCTCATCCGCGAGACTGGCGGCGTGCTGATCGATGCGGTGCCGGAGGGCGGCGCGCTGGCGGACGGTATCCGCACGGCGCTGGAGCGCGGCGACGAGCGCATTACCGACCTGCATGTCTGGCAGGTCGGCCCGGGCCACCACGCCGCCATCGTTTCGCTGTCCTCGCCGCAGCCGAAGGCGCCGTCCGACTACAAGGCGCGGCTTGCCCATCTCGGTGCGCTGTCGCATGTGACCGTCGAGGTGCAGCCGGCCTGACCGGCGCTGCCTCAGCCGTGGCGCAGCACCTTCAGCACGACGCCGCGGCTCGGCACGGTGCCCGTCTCGCCGGGCATCGAGACATAGGGCGCCGTTTCCTCGGCCCGCTCGAGGATGCCCCCGCGCTCCAGGGTAGCCAGACGGTCGGAAAAGCCGTCGTTCCAGAGCGTGTTCTTGACCGTCAGAACGAGGATGCCGCCTGGCCGTGTGATGCGGATAAGCTCCGGTAGGCCCTCGACCCCGACATGGCCTGACGTGAAGACGCCGGCCGAGACGATGCCGGCGAAGTGACCGTCCGGGAAGGGCAGAGGATTGCCGAGGGCGGCGCGATGCAGAGCGGCATAGACGCTCTTTGCTGCCGCCCGGGCGAGCATGCCTTCGGAAATGTCGAGGCCCTCGACATGGGCATAGCCGAGGATCGCCAGCCACTCGCCGATGAGCCCGGTGCCGGCGCCGGCATCGAGCAGGGGCGCGGCGCCACGCGGCAGGTGGCGCGCAAGCAGCGCAAGGCAGATCGACGGATGACGGTAGCCGGCGCTCGCCATGTCGGCGTCGTAGGTCTCCGCCCAGCCGTCGTAGAGGGCTGCGACTTCCTCCGTGCCGCTTGCATTGTAGACCGCGCCGAGTGCGCCCTCGTGATGCCCGTTTGCCATAGCCTTTTCTCCCGTGTTCTGATGATGATAGCGAAAGGCCGAAATCTGTGAAACCGTCCCGGGCGGCCAAAAGGAGGTGTTGATGAGCGACGAGCGGCAGGCCCTGGATGCAATCGCAAAAATCCCCCTTCTGGCAGGCTACGACGGTCCCGTGGAACGGCTCGGTGGCCTCACCAACCTCGTCTTCCGCGTCCGTGACTGGTGCCTGCGCGTGCCCGGCAGGGGCACGGAGGAATATATCGATCGCGGCAACGAGGCCGCTGCGGCAAGGGAAGCCGCGCGTGTCGGCGTGGGGCCGGAGGTCTTTCACGCGGATCCGGCGAGCGGGCTGATGGTCACGCGCTTCATTCCCGGCGCGACGACGATGACGCCGGAGGGCTTCAAGGCCGTCGCCGGCGCCCCGGCGCGTGCAGGCGAGGCCTTCCGCCGCCTGCACGACAGCGGCGCGGTCTTTCCCGCGCGCTTCGAGCTCTTCGCGATGATCGACGATTACCTTTCGGTGCTCGCCACCAAGGATGTCGCCTTGCCGGAAGGCTATCACGAGGGACTGCGCGAGGCGGAGGCGGTGCGCGCCGCGCTTGCCGCCCATCCGCTGCCCGTCGTCGCCTGCCATTGCGATCCGCTCTGCGAGAACTTCCTCGACACGGGAGACCGCATGTGGATCGTCGACTGGGAATATTCCGGCATGAACGACCCGATGTGGGATCTCGGCGACCTCTCGGTGGAGGCTGAGTTCGACCGCGCGCAGGAAGAGGCCATGATTCGCGCCTATTTCGGTGGCGAGCCGAAACCGGCCGAGCGCGGCCGGATCGTCATCTACAAGGCGATGTGCGACCTGCTCTGGACCCTGTGGGGGCTCATCCAGCTGGCGAACGGCAATCCGGCCGCCGACTTCCGCGCTTATGCAGACGGGCGTTTTGCCCGTTGCCGCGCGCTGATGGCCGATCCGGTCTTCGCCGCGTCCGTGGCGGCCGTCTCCAAAGGGTGAAAGATATTTCAGTCTCCGGGCTTGATTTCACCATTTGAGTGTGAAATATATTTCAATGTCTGAATTATATTGACACCCCCTCTGCTTTGCGATTAGTTGCCCATACCGGACTTCGAGGAGGAATTCCGGTCTTCACGGAGATCACCGGCGTCGGAACGACGCCCACGGGCTTTTTGGGAGGGGCTTTCGCCCCGAGGAGGATACTTGCGCACTTTTCTGACGACGACCGCGATGGCGGTCCTTGCAACGACGCTCTTTGCCGGTTCCGCGGCGGCCGAAACGGAGAACCCGTTCCGCTGCAAGCCGGGCGAGAAATACGTCATGAATGTCATGGTCTCGGGCGTCGAATACTGGTTCCCGGTCTATGAAATGTTCAAGCAGGCCGGCCAGCAGCTCGGCTGCGAGACGGAATACACCGGCACGCCGGAATATGACGTCAACAAGCAGATCGCCACCTTCGACCAGGCACTGGCACAGAACCCGGCCGGCATTCTCGTCCACCCGATGAACTCCGACCCGTTCATCGAGCCGATCAACCGCGCCATCGACCAGGGCACGGCGGTGGTGACCTTCGCTGCCGACTCGCCGCTTTCCAAGCGCGTCTCTTTCATCACCTCGGACAATACCCGCGAAGGCACCTATGCCGCCGATGCGATCGCCGAGAAGATGGGCGGCAAGGGCGAATATGCGGTTCTTGAAAATCCGGGTCAGGACAACCACGACAAGCGCATTTCCGCCTTCATCGCCCGCATGGAGGAGAAGTGGCCAGACATGAAGCTGGTCGGCCGCGCTGCGTCCAACCAGGACCCGACCAAGGCCTATCAGGGCCTGTCGAGCCTCATTCAGGCCAACCCGAACCTCGGCGCGGTCTTCATGCCGGAAGCCAACTCCGCCATCGGCGCGGCGCAGGCGAACAAGGAAGCCGGCGGCAAGGTCCTCGTCATGTGCGCTGACGTCAATGCCAACATCCTCGACATGATCAAGGCCGGCGAAGTCTTCGGCTCGATCAACCCGAACCAGGGCATGCAGGGCTATATGGGCTTCATGCTGCTCTGGCTTGCCAAGCATCCGGAACTGATCGACCCGATGAACGACGCCAAGCGCTCCGGCTTCAACCCGATGAGCATCCCGGTTGTCGACAACGGCCTGTCCATCGTGACGGCGGAAAATGCCGATGACTTCTACTGGGACAAGTACCTGAAGCGTCGCGGCACCAAGGGCATCGAGGAGTAAGCTTCCCAGGTGAACGCCATCCGCGCCGTGTGGCGCGGATGGTTCCGGGAAGAAGGAGGAAGACGATGGCGGAGCCGGTGCTCACCATTCATGGCGTGACCAAGCATTTCGGGGCGGTGAAGGCGTTGACCGAGGTCGACTTCACCCTGGAGCGCGGCGAAGTGCATGCGCTCTGCGGCGAGAACGGCGCCGGCAAATCGACGCTGATGAACATCATCGCCGGCGTCCTGCAGCCGACAGAGGGGGATATCCGCGTCGACGGCAAGGCCGTGCGCATCGCTTCGCCTGCCGCCGCACAGGCACTCGGCATCGGCCTCGTGCATCAGGAAATCGCGCTCTGCCCGGATGCGACGGTTGCCGAAAACATGTTCATGGCCGCCACCAACCGGCGCCGCTCGCCTTTCATGAACTACCGCGCTCTGGAGCGTGATGCGCAGGCCGTGATGAACCGCCTTGCCGCCATCGATGTCCGCCGCAAGGTGGCGGACCTGCCGATTTCCAGCCAGCAGCTCGTCGAGATCGCCAAGGCGCTGACGCTCGACTGCCGTGTGCTGATCCTCGACGAACCCACCGCTGCCCTCACCGAAACCGAGGCGCAGCAGCTCTTTTCCATCATCCGCGACCTCAAGGCGAACGGCATCTCGATCATCTATATCAGCCACCGTATGGCCGAGATCTTTTCGCTCTGCGACCGTGTGACCGTTTTTCGCGATGGCCGCTATGTCTGCACCGACCGTATCGCCGATATCACACCTGATGACGTGGTACGCCGCATGGTCGGACGCGAGATCACGCAGCTCTATCCGGACAAGCTTGGCGCGGGAGAAGCGCCCGGCACGACGATCCTCGAGGTCGATCGCCTCGGTGACGGCGACCGTTTCCACGACGTCGGCTTCACTCTGCGCAAGGGCGAGATCCTCGGCATCGGCGGCCTGATCGGCTCCGGCCGGACGGAGATCGCGGAGGGCATCTGCGGGCTGCGGCCGCACACGGCGGGTACGGTGCGCCTGCACGGCGAGACACAGGCGATCCGCTCCTATGCGGATGCGGTGAAGGCCGGCATCGTCTACCTCTCCGAGGACCGCAAGGGATCCGGCGTCTTCCTCGATCTCTCCATCGCGCAGAACATCTCCGTGCTCGACCTCAAGTCGCTGACGAGCCCGCTCGGCCTGCTCGATGGCCGCGCCGAGGCGGCGCTGGCGGAGGATTTTGCAAAGCGGCTCGCCGTGCGCATGGGCGGCATCGACGCGCCGGTAAAATCGCTTTCCGGCGGCAACCAGCAGAAGGTGGCCATCGCCAAGCAGCTCGCCGTCAAGCCGAAGGTCGTTCTGATGGACGAACCGACGCGCGGTATCGATGTCGGGGCGAAGACGGAAATTCACCGCCTGCTGCGCGAGCTTGCACGCTCGGGTATCGGCATCGTCGTCATATCCTCGGAAATGCCGGAGCTGCTCGGGCTCTGCGACCGCGTGCTCGTTGTCCGGGAGGGACGCATCGCGGGTGAACTCGGCGCGGAGGAGATGACGGAGGAAGCCGTGATCCGGCTCGCTTCGGGCATGGGTACGGCAAGGGCGGCGAACCATGCCGCGTGAGAAGAAACTGGGAGAGACGGGAATGGCAATCGACACGATGGCGGCAAGCACGCCGAAGACATCGTCCTTCAGGCGCATCGGTACCATGCGTGAGGCCGGGCTGATCGCGATCATCCTCGTGCTCTGCGTGATCATGAGCTTCGCCTCGCCGCACTTCCTGACGCTCGGGAATTTCCGCGCCATGTTGATGAGCTTTTCGGTGGAAGGCATTGTCGTCGTCGGCATGACGATCCTTCTGATCGTCGGCGGCATCGACCTTGCGGTCGGCTCGGTCGTCTGCTTCGCGATGGTGTTGTCCGGCTCGCTGTTCCTGGCCGGGCTCGATCCGTGGACGGCCTCGCTGATCGGCATTCTCGCCTCGAGCGCCATCGGCGGCGCCATGGGCTTCTTCGTGACGGTCGTCGGCCTCAATCACTTCATCACGTCTCTGGCCGCGATGGTGATCGTGCGCGGTCTCTGCCTCATCATCACCAAGGGTACGCCGCTGTCGCTCTTCACGCTGCCGGCCGGCTTCAAGGCGGTGGGCCAGGGCACCTTCTACGGTGTGCCCTATGTCATCCTGATCTTCGTCGCGGTCGTCATCCTGTTCGATTTCCTGCTGCGCCGGGCGACCGCGTTCCGCAAGGTCTTCTACACCGGCAGCAACGAGAAGGCTGCGCTCTATTCCGGCATCAAGACCAACCAGGTGAAGTTCTGGGTGACGGTTCTGTGCTCCACCCTCGCCGGTGTCGCAGGCGTCATCTACATGTCCCGCTTCGGTGCAGCGACGCCCACCTTCGGTGCCGGCATGGAGCTCAACATCATCGCTGCGGCCGTCATCGGCGGGGCTTCGCTCAGCGGCGGCTCGGGCACCATTCTTGGCGCCATCCTCGGCATCGCGCTGCTCTCGGTCGTCACCTCGTCGCTGATCCTGCTCAACGTCTCGGTCTACTGGCAGGACATGATCAAGGGTTGCATCCTGCTATCGGCCGTCTCGATCGACCATTTCCTGCACAAGCGGAAGGCTTCCTGACATGCCGATCGCCAAGCTGAAACCCAAGACCACAGCGGCGCGTGAAGAGATCGTCATCGCCCGCCAGATGCATCAGGCGCTCGTGCTGCATTTCCTGGAAGGCCTGACGCAGGCGCAGATCGCCGACCAGCTCGGCCTGTCGCACGCCACCGTCAATCGCCTCATCAAGCGCGGCCGCCAGCTCGGCCTCGTCGAGATCAAGATCAAGTCGCCGGTCGAGCCGCTGGTCGATATGGAGGAACGGCTTCTGGCGCTCGGCGGCATCAGCCGCGCCGTCGTGGTGCCGACCGTCTCCGACAACCCGCAGACCGCCTTGCAAGCGGTGGGGGAGGCCGCAGCCCGGCTGCTGCTCGAAGAGATCGCCGATGGCGACACGATCTGCATCACCGGCGGCAAGGGCGTCAGCGCCGTCGTTGCCGGTCTGCAGGCCGCGCGACGCTTCGATGTCGAGGTCATTCCCGCAACGGGCTGTGTCCAGGGCAAACACTATACGGACGTCAACCACGTCTCGACGCTGATGGCCGAACGGCTCGGCGGGCGCTCCTACCAGATCCACGCACCGCTCTTTGCCGACGATGCCGAACAGCGCGCAATGCTGATGAACATGCGCTCCGTCGCCGACGTCTTCCAGCGGGCACGCGAGGCGAAGGTGGCGGTCGTCGGCATCGGCTCGATCATGAGCACGGATTCGACCTATTACGACCTGCATCCCTCCTCGAGCGAAGACCGCAAGGCGATCGAGCATTCCGGCGCAAGCTCGGAGCTGCTGGCCCATCTGCTCGACGGCGAGGGCCGGATCTGCGACTACAGCCTCAACCGTACCCTGGTCTCGCTGACGCTTCCGGAGTTCGCCTCCATCCCGACGAAGATCGGTGTCGCGAGCGGCTTCAACAAGGCCGGTTCCATTCTCAGCGTCCTGCGCGGCGATCATCTCGACACGCTCGTCACTGACGAGGCGACCGGTGCGCGCATTCTTGAACTGGCATCCGAAGAAGGAGTTTCCGCATGAGCGGTGAACAATTGATCCGCGACATCGGGCGCTCCGGCGTCAAGGCCTCGGCCGTCGGCCTCGGCACCTGGGCGATTGGCGGCTGGATGTGGGGCGGCACGGACGAGGCGCAATCCATCGCCGCGATCCAGGCCTCGCTTGATGCCGGCGTAACGCTCATCGACACGGCCCCCGCCTATGGCCTCGGCCGCTCGGAGGAGATCGTCGGCAAGGCCATTGCCGGGCGCCGCGACAAGGCCGTCATCGCCACGAAATGCGGTCTCGTCTGGCACACGCAAAAGGGCACGCGTTTTTTCGAACAGGACGGCAAGCCGGTCCACCGCTATCTCGGCCGGGATGCGATCATCCATGAGGTGGAGGAGAGCCTGCGCCGGCTCGGCACGGACTACATCGACCTCTACATCACCCACTGGCAGGACGCGACGACGCCCATCGGGGAAACGGTTGCGGCGCTTGAGGACCTGAAGAGAGCGGGCAAGATCCGCGCCATCGGTGCAAGCAACGTCAATAGGTCGGAGCTTGCGCAGTATATCGAAACAGGGTCGCTCGATGCGATCCAGGAGCGGTTCAGCATGATCGATCGCGAGATCGAGGCGGACCTGCTGCCGCTCACTGTTCCAAACGGCGTGTCGACGCTCAGCTATTCTTCGCTGGCGCTCGGCCTGCTCTCCGGCACGATCGGCCCGGATCGCGTGTTCTCCGGCGACGACCAGCGCAAGGACAATCCCCGCTTCTCCGTTGGAAACCGTCAGAAGGCGAAAACCTTTTCCGATGCAATCCGGCCCGTCACCGAGCGCCATGGCGCCAGCATCGCGCAGGTGGTGATCGCCTGGACGCTGGCGCAGAAGGGCGTGACCTTCGCGCTCTGCGGCGCGAGAAACCCGGCGCAGGCGCTCGACAATGCGCGGGCCGGTACATTGCGGCTCGGGGCGGACGATCTGGCGGCCATCGACACCGCCATCGCGGCACACCTCGTCTCCATGGACGGATAACGGACTGCCATCATGAACCGGAAACAGACTTTGGACGGGCTCCGCCAGAGCCCGAAGGTGGACGTGTGCGTCCTCGGCGGCGGCATCAACGGGCTCAGCGTCTTTCGCGAGCTGGCGCTGCAGGGCGTCAACGTGCTCATCGTCGAGAAGGCTGACTACTGTTCCGGTGCGAGCGCCGCCCTCTCGCGCATGGTGCATGGGGGGCTGCGCTATCTCGAAAACGGCGAGTTCAGCCTCGTCAAGGAATCTCTCGCCGAGCGCGACCGCCTCTTGCGCAATGCGCCGCATTACGTCGCGCCACTGCCGACGACGGTGCCGGTCTTCGACATCTTTTCGGGCCTTGCCAATGGCATCGTGCGTTTCCTCGGCCTCACCCGCCGCCCCAGTCGCCGCGGCGCGATCGCCATCAAGACGGGACTCGGCATCTACGATTTCCTCACGCGCAAACGGGCGCTGATGCCGAAGCACCAGTTCCGCAGCCGCAAGGCGACCCTTGGAAAGTGGCCGGCGCTCAATCCGGCGATCCGCAACTCGGCGACCTACTACGACGCCTGGGTCAGCCATCCCGAGCGTATCGGCATCGAGCTTCTGCGCGACGGACTTTCCGGCGGCGAACAGGCACGGGCTCTCAACTACGCGACGATCGAGGAGGCGAGCGACGGGCGTTACAGGCTGCACGACGGCCTCACCGGGGAGACGCTTGCCCTCCAGCCGCGGCTCATCGTCAACGCGACGGGCGGCTGGATCGACATTGCCAATGCCAGCCTGTTTCCCGCGGAGGCACAGCCCGAGCCGCTGATGGGCGGCACGAAGGGCTCGCACCTCATCATCGACAATCCCGCGCTGCGCGACATGCTCGACGGGCACATGATCTACTACGAGAACGAGGACGGGCGCATCTGCATCCTCTTCCCCTATCTCGGCAAGGTGCTGGTGGGCTCGACGGATATCCGCGTCGACGATCCCGGCATGGTGCGCTGCGAGGCGGACGAGCGGGACTACATCCTGCAATCGCTGGCTTTCGTTCTGCCCGGCATCCGCATCCGTCCGGAGGAGATCGTCTTCCAGTTTTCGGGCGTGCGCCCGCTGCCGGCGAGCAAGGACAGCTTTACCGGCCGTATCCCCCGCGACCATTTCTGCACCGTCCTCGAAGGGCGCGACGGCGGGCCGCCGGTGCTCTGCATGATCGGCGGCAAGTGGACGACGTTCCGTTCCTTCGGTGAACTCTCCGCCGACATGGCGCTCGACAGGCTCGGCCTGCCGCGCCGCATCGACACGGCGGAACGCCCGCTCGGTGGCGGCCGGGACTACCCCGAGAATGGTGGTGACTGGACGCGGGCGCTCTCGGCCTCTACAGGCCTTCCCGCAGAACAGACAGCGGCGCTGTTTTCGCGCTACGGCACGGATGCGCGCGACATCGCCCGCTTCATCGCCGCCGGGCCGGATCATGTCCTGCCTCATCCTGCCTACGGCGCTCGCGAACTTCTCTATCTCATTCGCTCCGAAGCCGTCGAGCATCTGGACGACCTCCTTCTGCGCCGCACCGCGCTCGCCGTTACCGGCGAACTCTCGCTTGGCATGACGGAGGCCGCGCTCGACGTGCTGGCAGCCGAAAAAGGCTGGCCCGCGGCGCGCAGGGCCGAGGAGCGCACCCGTTTTCTGACCCTCATGCGCGAGCGCCACGGCGTCGCGGAGGAAAACCTTTCCGCAAGGAACGAACAAAGGAGTGATGTATGCGAAACAACCGCAAGGTCCGGATGAACCGGCTGTTCGGCAACGGTCGTTGCCTGGACGTGGCGATCGATCACGGCGTATGCAACGAGCCGTCCTTCCTCGACGGGCTGGAGAATATGCCGGCCGTGGTGAAGGCGCTGGTCGATGCGAGGCCCGATGCGATCCAGATGAACTACGGCCAGGCCGACCTTTTGCAGAGCCTTCCCGGCAAGGACAAGCCTGCCCTCGTCATGCGCATCGACATGGGCAATCCCTATAACCGCATCCGCCACCGCGACATGTGGGCTGTCCTGCAGAACGAGGCGGAACCGCTGATCGGTGCGCTGGAGATGGACGCCGCCTGTGTGGTGGTCAACCTTTTCATGCTGCCGGACGAGCCCGATCTTTTTCGCCAGTGCGTGCAGAATATCGCGCGCGTCCGAGCGGATTGCGAGAAGTACGGCATGCCGCTGATGATCGAGCCGCTCGTCATGCAACCCGTCACGGAGCGTGGCGGCTATATGGTTGACGGTGATGCGGAGAAGATCGTCACCCTGACGCGGCTTGCCCGCGAGATGGGTGCGGATATCATCAAGGCGGATCCGACAACGAATGCCGAGGATTTCCACCGGGTCGTTGAGGCGGCGCGTTGCCCGGTCCTCGTGCGCGGCGGCGGCAAGGAGGATCTTCGCGCCGTCTTCGACAAGTCCGCAGCCTTGATGCGGCAGGGCGCCGTGGGCATGGTCTATGGACGCAACATCTACCAGCACGCCAATCCGAGCGCCGTGGTGCGCGGGCTGATGGCGATCATCCATGCGGATGCGAGCGGCGAAGAGGCTTTCGCGCTCTATCAGCAGGGGTAAGATAGACCAGAACCTTGGGAGGGGTTCAGCATGCAGGAATATCTGTTGGGGCTCGATGCGGGCAACACCGTGATCAAGGCGGTGATCTTCGACCGGACGGGCCGGGAACTGGCGCATGCGGGCGAAGAAGGCCATAGCCGCATGCCGAGTCCCGGCCATGTCGAGCGCGATCTCGGGGAGCTCTGGGCCAATGCGCGGCGTGTCATCCGTACCTGCCTCGACCGGGCGGGCATTGCGGCGGGCGACATTGCCGCCATCGGCTGCGCCGGCCATGGCAACGGGCTCTATGCGCTCGATCGGGCGGGCGAGCCGCTTGTCGGCATCCAGTCGCTCGACACGCGGGCGACCGGCCTCGTCGAGTCATGGCTGGCAGAAGGCGTCGGCGAACGAACCTATCCGATCGCTCGCCAACGCCCCTGGCCGTCGCAGACGCCGACCCTGCTCGCCTGGCTGAAGCGTCACCGGCCGGAACTCTTCAAGCGCATCGGCACGGTGTTCTTCTCGAAGGACTTCGTCGTCAATCGGCTGACCGGCCAGCGTGTCAGCGAGGTTTCGGATATGTCCGGCGCCGGCCTGCTCGATCTTGCCGCGCGCCGCTACGACAAGGCGTTGATGGAGGCCTATGGCCTCGGTGACTGCATGGATCTCCTGCCGCCGCTCATCGAAAGCGCCGATATTGCCGGGTACGTGACGGAGGCGGTGGCCGCGGAGACTGGCCTTGCCGTCGGCACGCCGGTCATCGGCGGGCTCTTCGACGTCGTCGCTTCGGCGCTCGGTTCGGGCGTCTCGCGCACCGGCAGCGCGTCCGTTATCGCCGGCACCTGGAGCATCAACCAGGTCGTCATCGACGGCCCGGATCTCGACGGTCCGGTCTTCATGTCATCGACCTTTGATCGTACCCGCTATATGGCGATGGAAAACAGCGCCACCTCGGCCGCCAATCTCGAATGGCTGGTGCGGGAGTTCTTCGAAGGCGACCACACCGCCGACGTCTCGCCCTTCGACGCCTGCTGCGCGCATGCCGCGGCGGTGGAGCCTGCAGCGGATGATCCGCTCTACCACCCCTATCTCTACGGCGCCCAACAGGACGGCCATGCGCGGGCGGGCTTCTACGGCATTGCCGGCTGGCACACCAAGGGACATCTGGTCCGTGCCCTGCTCGAAGGCGTCGCCTTCGGTCATCGCCAGCACGTCGAGACGATCCGCAAGGCCGGTGCGACGTTCGAGGAGGCGGTCCTGTCGGGCGGCGGCTCGCGCAGCAGGCTCTGGCCGCAGATCTTCGCCGACGTGCTCGGCGTCCCTGTCTCCGTCGCCATGTCACGCGAGACGGGCGCGCTCGGTGCGGCGATTGCGGCAGGCACCGGGGTCGGCCTCTTTGCCGATTTCACCGCAGGCGCCAATGCTATGGTGCGGACCGACCGGCACTACAGGCCGAATGTCGCGCTTGCCGCCCACTACGACCGGCGCTACGCCCTCTACAGGGATGTTGGCGAGGCCATGACGCCGCTTTGGCGACGCCTTACAGCTTCGCAGGAGATGGCAGCAGGAGTTGCAGCGTGACCGTCAGGGAACAGGAAATGCCGGTGGACGAGGGCAGCTACGACTTCATCGTCGTCGGTGCCGGCTCGGCCGGCTGCGTTTTGGCGAACCGGCTTTCGGCCGACCCGAGGAACCGGGTGCTGCTCATCGAGGCCGGCGGCTCGGACCGCTACCACTGGATTCATGTGCCGATCGGTTATCTCTATTGCATGGGCAACCCGCGCACGGACTGGATGATGAAGACGGCCGCAGAGGCTGGTCTCAACGGTCGCGCGCTCAATTATCCGCGCGGAAAGGTGCTCGGCGGCTGCTCGTCGATCAACGGCATGATCTACATGCGCGGCCAGGCGGCCGACTATGACGGCTGGCGGCAGGCGGGCAATGCCGGTTGGGGCTGGGACGACGTGTTGCCCTATTTCCTGAAGTCGGAAGACAACTACCGCGGAAAAACCGGCATGCACGGGGCCGGCGGGGAGTGGCGCGTCGAGCGCCAGCGACTCTCCTGGCCGATCCTCGACGCTTTCCGCGATGCGGCCGAGGAACTCGGCATCCCGAAGACCGACGATTTCAACGACGGCGACAATGAGGGCTCAGGCTATTTCGAGGTCAACCAGCGCGGCGGGCTGCGCTGGAACACGACGAAGGCTTTCCTGCGGCCGGCGATGAAACGGCCGAACCTGCGTGTCCTTACCGGCGCGGAGACCGAGCGGCTGGAGTTCGACGGCCGGGCGGTGACGGGCGTGCGCTTTCGTCAGGGCGGACGCGCCCGCCTTGCCCGCGCCACGCGGGAGGTCGTGCTGTCGGCGGGCGCGATCAATTCACCGAAAATCCTGGAGCTGTCGGGCATCGGCCGGCCGGAATTGCTTTCCGCGCTCGGCATTCCCATTCACCACGCGCTGCCCGGCGTCGGCGAGAACCTTCAGGATCATCTGCAGATCCGTACGGTCTTCCGGATCGAGGGTGCGCGCACGCTGAACCAGCTTTACCACAACCTGTTCAGCCGTGCCGGCATGGGGCTGCAATATGCCTTCCGCCGCTCCGGCCCGCTCTCCATGGCGCCGAGCCAGCTCGGCATCTTTGCCAAGAGCGATCCTGCCGTCGCCACGGCCGATCTTGAATATCACGTCCAGCCGCTCAGCACCGACCGGCTCGGCGAGCCCCTGCATCGCTATCCCGCGGTCACCGTTTCGGTGTGCAATCTCCGGCCGGAAAGCCGTGGCACGGTGCACATTGCGACCCGCGACCTCGCTCTTGCGCCGGAAATCCGGCCGAACTACCTCTCGACGGTCGGTGACCGGTTGCTCGCCGCAAAATCCATCCGCCATGCGCGCAGCCTCATGCAGGCAAAGGCCATTGCGCCCTTCCGTCCGCAGGAAATGCTGCCCGGCCGGGAGTATGACAGCGACGAGGAGTTGATCCGCAAGGCCGGCGATATCGCCACGACCATCTTCCACCCCGTCGGTACCTGCAAGATGGGAAGCGATCCGATGGCAGTGGTCGATACGAAGCTCCGTGTGCACGGCCTGGACCGGCTGCGCGTCGTCGATGCCTCGATCATGCCGACCATCGTTTCCGGCAACACCAATTCGCCTGTGATCATGATTGCGGAAAAGGCGGCGGAGGTGATTTTGGCACAAGCCTGATGGCTTGCCATCTTCTGCCATCTTCTGCCATCTTCTGCCATCTTGATGGCGTGGGGGCGAGGGGTTATATTGCCCCTCGAAGGAGACCGTCATGGCAGAACCGCAACTTTCCGTCCGCAGCGCCCGCGCCCGCGATCTCGCTCATCGCCTTGCCCGGCGGGAAAACCGCACGGTCGCCGACATCGTCGAGCGGGCGCTGGAGGCCTATGAGGTGCGGGAGGCCGGCAGTGAGCCGGCGGCCCATTTCTACCGCCGGCTTGCCGCCGATTTCGGTGCGGAAGTCGACTTGGAGGCCGTGATCCGCGAGCATCGCACGCCGCACAAGGGCCTCGACCTTTGATCTTCCTCGACACGAATGTCGTGTCCGAGACGCTGAAGAAGGCGCCCTCGGAAAACGTGCTCGCCTGGCTCGTGCGTTTCGACGCCGAATTGGCGCTGCCGACGGTGACGATTGCCGAGATCGCCTTCGGCATCCAGAAGATCAGGCCGAACGAGCGGGCCGTGAGGTTGGAGCAGGGGCTGGCCGAATGGCGGCGGCGCTTTGCCGGGCGGATTTTCGGCCTGACCGAGGCGGCGGCCCTTGCCTATGGCGAGATCATGGGGCAGGCGGTGCGGGAAGGACGCCCGATGTCGGCGCCTGACGGCATGATTGCCGCGATCGCCCGCGTCAACGGCGGTCGGCTCGCGACCCGCAACACGCGTGACTTTGCCGGCACCGGCATCGAGGTCGTCGATCCCTGGGCCTTCTAGCGTCCCGAACCGGGGCGCAAACGTGCCGATAGGGTGCAATCTCATGGTTGTATTAGGGGTTTTCTCACACTCTTGTGCTCCACTCGTCCGTACCGAAGCGATGGTGCGGTTGCCGGTTTCCGGGCGCCTGCGCGCAAGGGACAAATGTGGTGAGACGGGTACGGCCTTTGGACAGGACGACAGCGATCGCGAATGACGGGGTGTGCCGCATCGGGGTTAAGGTCATATGCCCGTACACGAGCCGGGCCGCACGGTGCCAGTCATGATGCGGTCTCCTCGAAGCACGCTTCGCCTGATCTCGGTCGCCTGGCCCTTCGTGCTGATCGTTGTGCTGCAGACCGCGCTTGCCACGTTCAGCCTGCAGGTCAGCACGTCGCTGCGCGCCTTTGTGACGGGCGAGAGCCTGTGGTCGAAGGGCCAGCACGACGCGCTTTATTACCTCAACCGCTATGCCGACAGCGGCAACCGTTCCTTCGTCGATCGCTATCGGCAGGCGATGGCCATCCCGCTCGGCGACCGGGCGGCACGGCTCGCGCTCGAGGCCGATCAGCCCGACATCCAGGCGGCCTATCAGGGTTTCCTGAAGGGCGGCAACCATCCGGATGACATTCCCAACGTGATCTGGTTGTTCCGTTATTTTCGCTGGCTTCCGGTGATGGAGGCCTGCGTGCGCGACTGGCGCACGGCGGAAGGGGTGCTGATGCAATTGTTGCCGATCGGCGAGGCGATCGACACGTCCCCCCATATCAGCGAGGCCGACCGCCGCGACATTACCCGCCAACTCGACGAGATCAACGCGCTTGTCACGCCACTCACCAAACGTTTCTCCGATCGTCTCGGCGAGGGAACGCGGCAGGTCCAGACGGTGCTTCTTGCGGCCAATGTGGCGATGGCACTGCTCTTCATCGTGCTGACCGTCTGGCGGCTCAACAGTTTCCTCACCCACCGGCGCAGGATCGAGGAGCAATTGTCTTTCAGCGCCAATCACGACGATATGACGGGGCTTGCCAACCGCCGGTTGTTCGAGCGCGAGCTGGAGCGCATGCTGGCAGGGCCGAAGACCCGCCACGCACTGATGTTCATCGATCTCGACCAGTTCAAGGCCGTCAACGACAATGGCGGTCATGCGGCCGGTGACGCGCTGCTGCGCCGCGTCTCGCGCGATCTCGTCAACGCCATCCGGGGTACGGATCTTCTGGCACGGCTGGGTGGCGACGAGTTCGGCATCATCCTGCCGAACTGTGCGCCGGAGGATGGGCTGCGCATTGCCATGCGCCTGCGCGAGATCACGGAAGCGATCGACTTCGTCTGGAACGGCCATCGCTATTCGATCAGCGCCAGCATCGGTGTGGTGCATCTGGCCGGGCGCAACTACACGCTTGAGGAGGCGCTGCGCGCCGCCGACATTGCCTGCTACATGGCCAAGGAAAAGGGCCGCAACCGCGTGCACGTCTTCGAGACGACCGATGCGGCACAGACCCAGTTCACGGCCAATCTCAACTGGGTACAGCGCCTGCACCGGGCGCTGGAGGAGGACCGCTTCCGGCTGTTTTCGCAGGCCATCGCCACCCTGCGGGAAGGTGGCGAGACGGGCGAGCATTGCGAGATCCTGCTACGCCTCGAAGAGGACGGCACGCTGCTGTCGCCCGGCGCGTTCATCCCCGCTGCCGAACGTTTCGGCCTGATGCCGGCGCTCGACCGCTGGGTCGTGCGCCATGCGCTGGACATCATCGGTCGCCGCAAGGGCGCGGCATCCGGCACCTATTCCATCAATCTCAGCGGCCTGACGCTGAAGGACGAGACCTTCCTGCCATTCCTGCGGGAAGCCCTGCGCCGCAGCCGGGTGCCGGCCGAAGTGCTCTGCTTCGAGATCACCGAAACCAGCGCGATCGAGAATCTTGACGAAGCCATCGCCTTCATGAACGCCATGCGCGCCATGGGCTGCCGTTTCGCGCTTGACGATTTCGGTGTCGGCATGTCCTCGCTCACCTATCTCAAACGCCTGCCGGTGGACTATGTGAAGATCGACGGCAGTTTCGTGCGCGACATGCTGGCGGACAAGGCGGACTGGATGACCGTCGAGATGATCAACCAGATTTCTCACCTCGCCGGCCGCAAGACGATTGCGGAGTTTGTTGAAAACACGGAGATTCTTGCCGCGCTGCGCACGATCGGCGTGGATTATGCGCAGGGCTTTTCCATCGGTCGCCCGGAGCCCTTCCTGCCGGAAACGGCAGGCCTTGCCGCACCGCTGCGCCGCGCCGACGTCGCATAGGTTCCACTGGCGCTAGGCCAGTTCCGAAGCCCGCTCGAGTGCCTTGAGCATCGTGCGTTCGGCGAGGTTCAGATAGATCTCCATCTGCGCCGCAGCCTCATGCGGCTGGTTCTTTTCGACGAGAGTCGTAATGGCGTCGTTCATGTCGACGAAGGGCGCGTGCAGGTGTTCCGGGTCGTTGAGAAGGCCGAAGCAGAGGCGCAGCTCCGCCGAGATCCGCTCATAGAATTCGTTGAGCCGCGCGCTATCGGAAAGGTCGATGACGGCGGTGTGGAACATCATGTTGGCGCTGCCGACACCGATCCAGTCGCCCTCGATACGCCGCTCGCGGGCCATCTCCACCGCCGCACGCATGGCCCGGATTGCCGGATGCTTCTGCCAGGCCTGGCGCAGTGCGCCGCATTCCAGCATGCGTCGCACGCGGTAGATGTCGATGATCGAGGCCATGGAGGGCACGGCGACGAAGACACCGCGATTGGCCTCGTGGCGCAGCAGGCCATCCTTGGTGAGCAGGCGGAAGGCCTCGCGCAGCGAATTGCGCGAGACGTCGAAACGGTCGCTGAAGGCGGCTTCCGAGAGACGCTGGCCGGGGGAGAGTTCGCCCGAGATCAGAAGCGTGCGAATGCGCCGCGCCAGTCGATCCGCCAGCGGCAGGCCTTCTCCGTCATCGGTCATGGTCTTCTCCCCGGCCCGATTCCGTTTGCTTCGGGCACCCTCTTTCCTGGCTGGGCATAGCATGAATGGGTGAGCGATGGGGCTGAAAAGTGTGGCGAATACAGTGCTATGTGATTGGTAAAACGGCAGGAATAAGGAACGATATGGAAATATTGTTGAACAATCTTGACATTTTTGTGTAGCGGTTCATCATTTAACGATGAACCACTCGCGAGGGGCGGGTGCGTGAGAGCGGAGAAATCTCATGGAACAGAATGCTGCTGTGCCTGCCGGCCAGAGTGTGGTCGCGCAGGGCCTTCAAACCGTCAAATCCCGTCGCTCGGCGCTGATCGCCGCGATCTTCCTGATGGCGACCTCCGCCATCGGCCCAGGCTTCATCACCCAGACGGCGACTTTCACCACGAAGCTTGGCGCTGCCTTCGCCTTCGGCATCCTCGCCTCCATCCTCATCGACTTCGTCGTGCAGCTGAACATCTGGCGCATCGTGACGCTGACGCGCATGCGCGCTTCCGACGTCGCCAATGCCGCCATTCCCGGCTCTGGCTATCTTCTGGCCATCCTCGTCATCGTCGGTGGCCTGTTCTTCAACATTGGCAATATCGGCGGCACCGGCCTCGGCCTCAATGCGGTCTTTGGTCTCGATCTGAAGATCGGCGGAGCGATCAGCGCCGTATTCTCGATCGGCATCTTCCTGTCGAAGCGCGCCGGCCTTGCGGTCGACCGCTTCATCATCTTCGCCGGCATCCTGATGATCGTGCTGACGCTCTACGTCGCCTTCGTGTCCGGCCCGCCGGTCGGCGACGCGCTGTTCCAGACCGTCTTGCCCGACACGATCGACTTCGCCACGATCACCACCATCGTCGGCGGCACGGTCGGCGGCTACATCACCTATTCCGGCGCACACCGCCTGCTCGACCGCGGCATGGTCGGCCAGGAGCACCTGCCGGCTGTCACCCGCGCCGCGCTCACCGGCATCGCCGTGACCGGTCTCATGCGCTACGTCCTCTTCCTCGCCATCCTCGGCGTCGTCGCCAGCGGCGTCGTCATCGACACGGCGAGCCAGGCCGCCAACCCGGCCGCCCAGGCCTTCCAGGCGGCAGCAGGCGATGTCGGTCTGCGCCTCTTCGGCATCATCTTCTGGGCAGCGGCCATCACCAGCGTCATCGGCGCGGCCTATACCTCGGTTTCGTTCATCACCGTCTTCAAGCAGGATATCAGCGAACACGCCCGCAATATGGCGACGGTCGTCTTCATCGCCATCTCGCTGGTCTCCTACCTGCTGATCACCACGCCACCGGCGGCCATGCTGGTCTTCGTCGGCGGTCTCAACGGCCTCATCCTGCCGATCGGCCTCAGCATCTTCCTTTTTGCCGCCTGGAAGCGCGAGGACCTGATGGGGGGCTACCACTATCCGCGCTGGCTGCTCGCCCTTGGCGTCCTGGTCTGCCTGTTGACATGGTATATGGGCTACAAGTCGGCCGGCACCATCTTCGGACTGCTTGGTCTCTAGAGCTATTCCAGCAAACGTGCGAAGCGGTTTTGCGTTCGGAACAGCGGCAAAACTTAAGAAAGGGAGAGGAAACAATGGCAGCGATCGACCTCAACAGCGATCTCGGTGAGAGCTACGGTGCGTGGCGCATGGGCGATGATGCGGCGATGCTCGCTGTTGTCTCCTCCGCCAACATCGCTTGTGGTTTCCATGCGGGCGACCCGGCGGGCATCTACCGCACGGTGCAGGCTGCCGCGAAAAACGGTGTCGTCATCGGCGCCCATGTCTCCTATCCCGATCGCGTCGGCTTCGGCCGACGCGACCTCGACGCCACGCCCGAGGAGCTGATCGCCGACGTGATCTACCAGATCGGCGCGATCAAGGGCGTCGCCGCTGCGGCCGGCACCACCGTGCGGTACGTCAAGCCGCATGGCGCGCTCTACAACCGCATCGCCTATGATGCCAGGCAGGGCCAGGCCGTTATCGACGGCATCAAGGCGGTCGATGCCTCGCTGATCCTGATGGGCCTTGCCAATGCGCCGATCCTCGATCTCGCCCGCAAGGCCGGTCTTGCCGTCGTCGCAGAAGCCTTCGCCGACCGCGCCTATACGCCGAAGGGCGAACTCGTCTCGCGCCGCGAGCCGGGTGCCGTACTGCACGACGAGGCGAAGATCGCCGACCGCATGGTGCAGCTCGCCCGCGAGGGTACGCTGGAAGCCATCGACGGCAGCACGATCCGCATCGAGGCGCAGTCGATCTGCGTGCACGGCGACAGCCCTGGCGCGGTGGCGATTGCAGAGGGGATCCGCCGCCGCTTCGAGGCGGAAGGCATCGCCATCCGCTCCTTCGCTGACAAGACGTAAGGAGCGACCATGACGATCCCGACCGCCTTCCTGGATCATGCCGACGCCACGGCCGCCCGCAAAGCGCGGTCCACCTACCGCGATGGGCTCGTTGCGCCCACTTCCGGCATTGCACCGGGCTTTACACAGGCCAACATGATCGTACTGCCGCGCGACTGGGCGTTCGATTTCCTGCTCTACGCGCAGCGCAATCCCAAACCATGCCCGGTGCTCGATGTCTCCGACCCCGGCTCGCCGACGACGCTTTTGGCGCCCGGCGCGGACCTGCGCACCGACCTGCCGCTCTATCGCATCTGGCGTGACGGCAAGCTTGCCGAGGAAACGCCGGACGCGTCGGCGGCCTGGGCGGAGCGCGACGATCTCGTCGCCTTCCTCATCGGCTGTTCCTTCACCTTTGAAACGCCGATGGTCGAGGCCGGCATCGAGATCCGCCACATGACGGACAAGACCAACGTGCCGATGTACCTGACCAACAAGGCCTGCCGGCCCGCCGGCCGCCTCAAGGGCAACATGGTCGTCTCCATGCGGCCGATCCCGGCCGCGCGCGTTGCCGACGCCGCCACCATATCCGGCCGCTTCCCGGCGGTGCACGGCGCGCCGGTTCATGTTGGTGCACCCGAGGACATCGGCATCAGCGACCTCGCAAAACCTGATTTCGGCGATGCGGTGCGCATCGAGCCCGGCGAAGTGCCGGTCTTCTGGGCCTGCGGCGTCACTCCGCAGGCGGCCGTGATGGCATCGGGCGTGCCCTTTGCCATCACCCATGCGCCGGGCCACATGTTCATCACCGATATCCCCGATTCCGCCTATCACGCGTGAGGGTTCGATGCGCTTTCTTCCCGTCAGCCTGACCACCATCCTCGTCGAGCTCGCCGATCTCGACGAGACGCTTGCTCTCTTTGCTGCACTCCAGGCCGATCCCATCGATGGCATCGAGGAAATGGTGCCGGCCGCGCGCACGCTGATGATCCGCTTCCGCCCGGAAAAGGTGGCTGCGGCGGATCTTGCAGCCCGGATCGGCATTCGCGACCTTTCTGCCAAGATCGCACCATCGGAGCATCTGGTCGAAATTCCCGTGCGGTATGACGGCGAAGACCTGCGCGATGTTGCGGAGCTGACCGGCCTCAGTGTCGAGGAGGTCGTCCGCCGGCATACGGAAAGCGAATTCACCGTGGCTTTCTGCGGCTTTGCGCCGGGTTTCGGCTATCTCGTCGGCGGCGATCCGGCCTTGCATGTCCCGCGCCGCAAGAGCCCGCGCACCCGCATTCCGGCCGGCTCGGTCGCCCTTGCCGGCGCCTTCAGCGGCGTCTACCCGCAGGCAAGCCCCGGCGGCTGGCAGATCATCGGCACGACGCCGGTGAAGATGTGGGACATCGATCGCGAGCCTGGTGCACTGTTCCAGCCCGGCTATCGTGTGCGCTTCTTCGATATGGAGGCGACGGGCCGGACGGTTAGCCTTCCCGTACCGGCCGCCAAGGCGGATCGCACCGTCGTGGCGGATGCGCCGCAGTTCAGGGTTCTGGCCGCACCGATGCCGGCTCTCTTCCAGGATCTTGGCCGCTTCGGCCAGACGGGGCAGGGTGTTTCCGCCTCTGGCGCACTGGATCGCGGCGCGTTCAACGCCGCGGGCCGCGTTGTCGGCAATCCGGCCAACACGCCGGCGCTCGAACTCACCCTCGGCGGCTTCTCCTTCGAAAGCAATGTGCGCGCCGTGATCGGTCTTGCCGGTGCCGCCTGTCCCGTGACAGTCCGCGATGTGGACGGCCGCGCCCAAGACTTTTCGATCCTGCAGCCTATCGCGCTGGAGCCGGGCGACGTCGTGACGATCGGCCATCCGAAGGCGGGCATGCGGGCCTATCTTGCCGTGCGCGGCGGCTTCGATGTCGCGTCGATCCTCGGCAGTGCGGCCACCGACACGCTGGCCGTCGTCGGCCCCGAGCCGGTCACGGCCGGGACGGTGCTCGCGCTTGGTGGCCGCAAGGATGGGCTGGCGAGCGTTTCGCCCGATGAGCTTCCCGCTTTCGGGTTGCCCTCGGCCGGTGATGTGGTGGTGCTCGACGTGGTGCTCGGCCCGCGAACGGACTGGTTCACGCAGAAGGGCATCGAGACGCTGACGAGCCAGCTCTGGCAGGTGACGCCGCAATCGAGCCGCGTCGGCATCCGCCTTGCCGGCGAGGTGCCGCTGGAGCGCAAGGACAGTGCGGAGCTGCCGAGCGAAGGCACGGCGACGGGCGCCATCCAGGTGCCGCACAGCGGCCAGCCGGTGCTCTTCCTCGCTGACCATCCGCTGACTGGCGGCTATCCCGTCATCGGTGCCGTCGCCGAATACCATCTGGACCTCGCCGGCCAGATCCCGATCAATGCAAAAATCCGTTTCCGCCCGATCGGCCCCTTCGCCGACATTACCGCGACCCGCTAGGAGAACCGCCATGAAGAAAGTGCTGATTGCCAATCGTGGCGAGATCGCCGTGCGCATCGCGCGCGCCTGCCAGGACCATGGCCTCCAGTCCGTGGCCGTCTATGCGGATCCGGATGCGGACGCGCTGTTCGTGCGCCTCGCCGACGAAGCCTATGGGCTCGGTGGCGTGCGTCCGGCGGAAACTTATCTCGATATCGAGAAGTTGATCGCTGTCGCAAAACGTGCCGGCGCGGATGCAGTTCATCCCGGTTACGGTTTTCTCTCCGAGCGTGCCGAATTCGCACGGGCCGTGCAGGGCGCGGGCCTCATCTGGATCGGCCCCGATCCGTCCGTCATTGAAGCGCTCGGCGACAAGGTCGAGGCACGGCGTATCGCGCAAAGCGTCGGCGCACCGCTGGTCGCCGGCAGCGATGGCCCGGTGTCCTCTGCAGCCGAGGTCGTCGCCTTTGCGGAGCTGCATGGCCTGCCGGTCGCCATCAAGGCCGCGCATGGCGGCGGCGGGCGCGGCCTCAAGGTGGCCTGGAAGATGGAGGAGGTCGCGGACCTCTACGAATCCGCCGTGCGCGAGGCAACGGCGGCCTTCGGGCGTGGGGAGTGTTTCCTCGAGCGCTTCCTCGACCGGCCGCGCCACATCGAGGCGCAGGTCATCGCCGACAAGCACGGCAACGTGTTGGTGCTCGGCACCCGCGACTGCTCGGCCCAGCGCCGCAACCAGAAACTCATCGAGGAGGCGCCGGCGCCCTTCCTCTCGGACGAACAGCGCCAGAAGATCCACACCTCCGCAAAGGCGATCTGCGCCGCCGCCGGTTACTCCGGCGCCGGTACCGTCGAGTTCCTGCTCGGCGTCGACGGCACGATCTCCTTCCTGGAGGTGAACACTCGTCTCCAGGTCGAGCATCCTGTCACGGAAGAGACGACCGGTATCGATCTCGTCATCGAACAGTTCCGCATCGCCGAAGGGCTGCCGTTGCGTGTGCTGGAAACGCCGGAACCGCGCGGCCACTCCATCGAGTTCCGTATCAACGCGGAAGACCCCGGCCGCGGCTTCCTGCCGACGCCGGGCGCGATCACGGTCTTCGATCCGCCCTCCGGCCCGGGCGTGCGCCTCGACAGCGGCGTGGTCAGCGGCTCCACCGTACCCGGTGTCTTCGATTCGCTGGTCGCCAAGCTGATCGTGACCGGCGCGACGCGCGACGAGGCCCTTCGCCGCGCCCGCCGTGCGCTGAAGGAGTTCCGCATCGAGGGTGTCGCGACGGTCCTGCCGTTCCACCGTGCCGCCATCGACACGGCTGACTTCATCGGCACGGATGGGTTCAAGGTACATACGCGCTGGATCGAGACCGATTTTGCCGCCATGCCTGATGCCATGGCCCGGCCGGAGCCGACCGAAGACCCCACGCTGGTCCGCACCCATCTCGAAATCGACGGCAAGCGCGTGTCGCTCGCTCTTCCGAGCGTGCTGCTCGCCGGCCTCGGCGCGGCAGGGCAGGGCGCTGCATCGGCCGCAGGCAAGGGCGGGCGCCCTGCCGAGGACGGCATCGCCGCTCCGGTTTCCGGCACGCTGCAGGCGTTCAAGATCGCCGATGGCGCCACCGTCGCGGAAGGCGACCTTGTGGCTGTCATGGAAGCGATGAAGATGGAAACGCAGGTCCTCGCCCCCAAGGCCGGCCGGCTTCGCCTGCGCGTCAAGGAAGGTGACTACCTTCAGGCTGGCGACACGCTGATGGTGTTCGAAGGCTGAAACAAAAAGGGCTCCCGGTTTTCGAGAGCCCATTTTCAGATCAGAAATCCGGCGCCACGCCGAAGACGAATTCGCAAGGCGTGTGCGACATGTTGAAATACTGGTGGTCGAACCCGGCGGGGATGTAGAAGCCGTCGCGCGGGTTGAGTTCGAACCAGGCCTGGCCCTCGGCATCCGGGATATGGATGTTGAGCACGCCGGAAACGACATACAGGCATTCGTCGCCCTTGTGGCGTTCGATGCGGGTGCGCTTGCCGCCGAGCACCGTCGTCTTGCCGACCGTCAGCTGGTCTGTCGCGCAGTAGAACCCGGTATAGGCGCCTTGCGTTGCGGCATCGAGGCTCCAAAGCATGTCGGCATCGCGCTTGGGATGGATGGTGCGGGCCTTCTCATGCGCCGCCGCCTCCATTGGCCAGCGACCGAGGAATTCGTCCTGGATGTAGCGGTTTTCCGATAGCAGCGGCTTGGTGCGGGCATAGGGGCCCGACGTGCCCTTGGCCGGCGGCGGGGCAAAGAATTCGAGAACGCGGACCTGCTCCTCGCCGAGATTGAAACCGTGATGCCAGGTGTCCTTACGGAAGAACAGTGCTTCGCCCTGTTTGGCGATGCAGACTTCGCCTGTTTCCGGATTGGCGAGCCCCAGCGTGCCGCTGATCACATAGAGCAGCTCGTCGGCGCCAAAAATAGTGCGGAAGGCATCGGTGTGCTTGAAGCAGCCGCCGGGCTGCATGCCGAAGACGATCTGGTGGATGTTGTCCGTCGAGGCATAGATCCAGTCGTCGACGAGGCCGGCATTCTCCTCGCCCCAAAGATGGCGTGTCACGCCGGCATAGGGAATGTGGCTTGGCCGGTCGAAGACGGGGCGGGGGGACGGCTTGTAGCCCATGGAAATCTCCTCTTCATGATATGGAAAGCTAGGGGGCGGCGCCCGCCGGGCGCGTGCGCGCGATCAGCCGGTCGATGACGGCCTGTTTCGTGGCGGGGTCGAGATGCATGACGTTGAACACTTCGGCCATCCACATGCCCTCGATGGCGAGGCGGATGATCGTCGCTTCGACCGGGTCCAGGCCGTCCGCTTCGACGGAAGCCTGGCAACGGATGTTCTGCTGGTGGACGATTTCGAGCAGGTCGGGAAAGTTCGACAGCGCTGCGGTGATGCTTGCGCCGAGACGGTCGTACTGGTCGCCGGTGCTGGCGGCCCCGCCCATGGTGGCCTTCACATAAGCGCGGGTGTAGCGGCCATGCGGTTCCTCGTCCTCACCTTCGAGGCCGGAAAGACCGGTCTCGAAGCGATAGACGAAGCGTTCGACCATGGCGCGCACCAGCGCATCCTTGCTGGCGAAGTGATAGAGGATGCCGCCCTTCGAAAGCCCGGTCACCTCCGCCACCTTGTCGAAAGTGAGCGAGGAAACGCCTTCCTTGACGATGATTTCCTCAGCGGCGCTGAGAATGCGTTCCCGGGCGGTGCCACGTCTTGCCATGTCGAACCTCGATGCTGTTGCTGGTCTTCCCGCTATAGCGACGAACTTTCGCGCAGGCGACCGACGATTTCCGCCATCAAAGCAAGGTCCTGGCGGGAATCGCCGAGTGTCGTCTTCGGCGCTGTGCCGTTCACGAGATGATCGTGGAAGGTGCGCAGTTCGATGGCGAAGGGGTCGGTATAGTTCGGGCCGAAGGTGCGGGTTTCGGTTTCCGTGTCGGTCGAGTCCGTGACCTCCAGCGATGTCGGCAGGTTGCGGATGTACGGCGTGTCATAGCCGAAGCTGAGACGGCGGCGGTCGGAATAGACCTCGATGCGGGCGTCGAAACGCGCGACATTGTCGATCAGCGCCTCGTAGATCGCAGTGAAGTGGCCGTAGTCGAAGAGCGCGACGATCTGCTCGCCGTTCTGCTTGTGATGGGCGGCGATGACCCGGTGCGGCAGGCCGATCAGTTCGCGCATGGCCGAGAGGCTGTGCGAGGAGAGGCCGGTCAGCACCTGGTAGGCGCGCATCAGGCTGGGTGAAGCGTCCTTGCCGGCGACGTCGCGCAGAAGCGCTTCGGTCTCGGCGCGGGACTGTGCAAGGAAGGCGCCATCCAGGTCGTTGGGGTAGAAGATGTTGCGCGTCTGGCGGATGAAGAACGGGCCTTCACAGATGAGGTCGCGCACGCGCACATAGCGCAGCTCCTCCTGCGCCGGCATCATCTCCCTGGCCTTCAGGAAGCTTGCCGAATAGCGCCGCATATAGGCGACGAAGACGAGGCGGCCGGATTTTTCGGCAAGCGGCAGGACGTCGTCGATCTCGCCGAGCGTCAGGCAGGCGGGCTTTTCGAGGAAGACGTCCTTGCCGGCCTTCAGCGCCAGGTCGAGATAGTGGCGGTGCGTCTGGTCGGGCGTCAGGATGAAAACGGCGTCGATATCGGATGCCGCAAGCAGCGCTTCGGCGCTCTCATACGCGCGGGCGCCCGGATAGCGGCCTGCGCAGTGCGCGGTGAGGTTCGGCGAGACATCGAAGACGCCGGCGACCTCGAAGAGGTGACGATGATCGGCAAGGATCGGCAGGTGCATGAGCTGGCTCACCTCGCCAAGGCCGATGAGGCCGACACGGACGATACGCATGGAAAAGACCTTTCTGCCCCGGAAGGGGCCTATCCCTTGACCGCCCCGGCCGTGAGGCCGGAAACGATGTATTTCTGGAAGAGCAGTGCCAGCACGATCAGCGGCACGGTGACGATGGTCGACGCGGCCATGATCGCGCCATAGGGGAACTCGTAGCGGCTGGAGCCTGAAATGAGGGCGATGGCCACCGGTACGGTGCGGTTTTCATCCGTGAGGATGAAAGTCAGCGCGAACAGGAACTCGTTCCACGAGGCGATGAAGGCGAGCAGGCCCGTCGAGATCAGCGCCGGCCCCATCATCGGCAGGAAGATGCAGCGCACGATGCGCAGCGGCGAGCAGCCGTCCATGATGGCGGCCTCCTCGATCTGTCGCGGCAGGCTGCGCATGAAGGTCGTCAGCACCCAGATGTTGAAGGGCAGCGTGAAGATCATGTAGGCGAAGATCAGCGAGCCGAGCGTGTTGTAGAGGCTGAGCCAGCGGATCATCTCGAAGAGGCCTGACAGCAGGGCGATCTGCGGGAACATCGAGACGGCGAGGAAGAGGAACATGATCGGCGAGCGGCCGCGGAAATCGATGCGGCCCAGCGCATAGGCCGCCGCGATTGCCAGCCCCAGCGAGAGCGCCACGACGGAGGTAGCGACGATGAGCGAATTCAGCAGGCTGCGCAGGAACACGCCGTCCGACAGGATCGCCTCGTAATTGTTGAACTTCAGGTCGGGCAGGAAGGTGACGTCGAAGATCGCCTGGCCGGATTTCAGCGAGGAGGCGATCATCCAGTAGAAGGGAAACAGCGTGTAGAGCGCGACCACGGCAAAGAGCGTGTAGATTGCGATGCGATGAAGGCGCCTGCCCGTTGAACTGCGCACCATGTCACACCCCCAGGAGCTTGCGGTTGAGCCGGAAGACGGTCACGTAGATCGCCGTCACCACGGCGATCATCAGGAAGATTGCGGCGCTTGCCGCCGAGCCGACGCCCATGTCCTGGAAATTGACCAGCACCTCGCGGGCGTAGATCGACACGGTCTTGGTGTCGTCGCTGTTCGAGGACAGCACGAAGCTGAGGTCGAACATGCGCAGCGCATCGAGCAGCCGGAACAGCACCGCGACGGCGATGCTGGGCGCAAGCAGCGGCAGGGTGAGCGCGGTGAACTGCCGCCATTCCGACACACCGTCGATCGAGGCGGCCTCGTAGATGCTTTTGGGCAGCATCTGCAGGCCGGCAAGGATGAGCAGCACCATGAAGGGCGTGGTGATCCAGACGTCGACGGCGATGATGACGGGCATCACGAGATCGGGATTGGCCGTCCAGGCGATGCCGTTGTCGATGAGGCCCATGAGCTTCAGCACATGGTTGAGGATGCCGAACTGGTCATGCAGCATCCACTGCCACATGCGCGCGCTGACGACGACGGGGATGGACCAGGGAATGAGGATGACCGCGCGCATGAAGCCGCGGCCGGAAATGTGGGCGTTCAGCAAAAGCGCGATGGCAAGTCCCAGCGCTGTCTCGATGGAGACCGAAATGACGGTGAAATAGAGCGTGTTGCGGACCGACTGCCACCACAGCGGATCCTCGAACAGCGTGAAATAGTTTTCGAGGCCGATATAGTCGTAGATGTCGGGTTCGGTGAGGAAGGCATCGGTGAAGGAGAAGAGGAAGGTCCGCCCGAGCGGCCACAGCGCCACGGCGAAGAGCACGAGGAGGCTCGGTGCGAGGAACAGCCACGCCGTGCGCGCCCGCTTGGCATTGAGGCCGATACGTATCGCTCCCGTCGCCATGTTACATCCTCCCCGGCTTGATCGTGCACTCTTGCTTGTCGAAGAGATGCGCACGCGCGTGGTTCCAGCCGACGGCGATGGTGGTGCCAGACCGGATATCCGGCTTGCCCTGCGCCTTGACGACGATCGAACGCCCATCGCCGACGGTGAGATGGACGAGGGATTCCCCGCCGAGCGGCTCGACGAGCAAAACCTCGGCCTCCAGCGTCGCCTCGCCGCCACCGAGGATCAGGTCTTCCGGGCGGATGCCGAGGCTGACGTCGCCGGCATAGTCATGGGCGGGAAGGCGATAGCTTCTGCCGGATAGCGACAGCACGCTTTCCTCACCTTCCCGCCCCAGCGTTCCCGGGAGGAAATTCATGCGCGGTGAGCCGATGAAACTGGCGACGAAACGGTTGGCCGGACGCTCGTAAAGCTCCATGGGGGTGCCGACCTGTGCGATGCGGCCGTCCTTCAGCACGACGATGCGGTCGGCGAGCGTCATTGCCTCCATCTGGTCGTGGGTGACATAGACCGTGGTGGCCTTCACCTCGCGGTGGATTCGGGCAATTTCCACGCGCATCTCCATGCGCAGGTCCGCATCGAGGTTGGAGAGCGGTTCGTCGAACAGGAAGAGCTTCTGCTGGCGCACGAGGGCGCGACCGATGGCGACACGCTGCTGCTGTCCGCCGGAAAGCTGGGCGGGGCGGCGGTCGAGCAGGTGGTCGATCTTGAGGAATTTTGCGGCCTTCGTGACGCGCTCGCGGATTTCGGCGGCGGGAAGCCGGGCGGTTTCCAGGGCGAAGCCGAGATTGCGTTCGACATTCATATGCGGATAGAGCGCGTAGGACTGGAAGACCATGGCGATGTTGCGTTTTGCCGGCGGCGTCTCGTTCATGCGGCTATCAGCGATGCGCAGCTCGCCGTCGGAAATTTCCTCCAACCCCGCGATCATGCGCAGCAGCGTGGACTTGCCGCAGCCCGAGGGGCCGACGAAGACGACGAACTCGCCCTCGGCAATCTCGAGATTAACGCCGTCGATGACCGTCAGCGCGCCGAACCGTTTGACGACATTGATGAGATCTATACCGCTCATGGCCGTTCCATCTTGCTGAGTGTCTTTTTCGCTATTTTTTCGTGCGCCCGGGCTGCCAGCGCTGCCACGCCGATGGCGCAGGCCGTGTCACCGATGAGGCTCGGCACGATCGGCATGTCGCGCGCTCCGTCCGCCCAGATGAACTCGCGCGTCAGTGCGGCAAGCCGCGGCGTCACCTTGGGGTCGCTGCCGATGCCGCCGCCAAGGACGAGCAGGGCGGGGTCGAGCGTGTTGATGAGCTGGCCGAGATAGGAGGCGAGCGAAAGGAGTGCATTGGCGACCATCTCCGCGGCGCGCGGGTCCGTCGCCTCGGCTTCGAAAAGCGCCAGTGCGGAGGCACCCGGGCGCCCGGTGATCGCACCATAGCGCTCGCCGAGAGCCTTGCCGCCGGCAAAAAGTTCCAGATTGTGCCGCACCGCGCGGCCCTCACCGTCAAAGGCGACGATATCGCTGCCGGAGAAATGGATGGCGAAGCCGCGGGCGCCTTCATAGGGCGTGCCGCCGATGACCAGCGAATGGGAGAGGCCGGTGGAGATGGTGGCGTAGACGAAGGGATCGACGCCCCTGCCGGCGCCCATCCAGCCCTCGGCGAAGGCGGCGGCACGCACGTCGCTGTCGATGTGCAAGGGGGCGAAGGCGCCAAGCCGGGTGCGGTAGTCGAGGCCGCGCCAGTCGAAATTCCAGGCAGAGGCCGGCTCGCCGTCCCGTGTCACGAGTTCCGGCAGGCAGATGCCGAGGGCCGCGATGTCGAGGGTCTGCCCGTGTGCGCGATCCTGCATGGTTGCCGCGAGGTGGCAGACGAGATTGAGCACCGCGCTGCCGCCGTCCTGGCAGGGCGTCGCCTCGGTGCGCTCGGCGACGACCGCGCCGTCCGAAAGCCTGACGATGCAGGCCTTCGTCTTGGTGCCGCCGACATCGACCCCGATCGCGTGCCGTGTCATGGTTGCGCTCCGGCGGCCGTATCGGCGTGGAGCTCGCCGTTCCGGCACTCGGCGAGAATGGTCGCCGGCCAGGACGGATCGTAGGCTTCTGCGCCCGAAAGACGGCGGAAGGCCTCGCGCTTGCCGTCACCCCAGACGATCATCGCGACGGCCTTGGACAGCGCGGCGATGGAGCCGATGCCGATGGTGAGGCCGTGGGTCGGCACGTCCTCGATACCGCGGAATTCCGGGAAGGTCGCGAGATTGTCGCGCCGCGTCTGCTCGGCGAGCGTGACGATGCGGGTGCGGCTCTCGCGGGCGGAGCCGGGTGGATTGAAGGCGATATGGCCGTCGCCGGCGCCGGAGGCGAGCAGGAACAGGTCGATGCCGCCGAGAGCTGCGAGCATGCCGTCATAGGCTTCCGGCTCGGCGATGGCAGGCATGCGGAAGTTTGCCTCCGGCATGCGCAGGCCGTCCGGCAGCGCCCGGTTGATGCGACCGACGATCTCCCGTTCGCCGAAGCCGCGGCAGGAGTAGTGCACGCTGGCGGCTGGAGGAAAGAGGCCGGCGCCACCGGGCAGCAGATATTCGTCCATCATCGCGATGACGAGATGCGAACAATCGACGGGCGCGGCGGCGAGCTGGCGCTCCAGCGCCTGATAGACCGGCATCGGGCTTCGCCCGCCCGGGCAGCCGAGCACATAAGGTCGCCCGGCGGCATTGGCGGCACGGATCTCCGCGAGGATGCGGGCGGCGAGATGCGCGCCGATCGCCTCGGGCGTGTCGTGGATCAGGGTCTTCATCGGCCGCTCCGTCCCGCAAGCAGGGTCGAGACGAAGGTGAAGTTGCGCGTGGCGATCGCCTCCGGCGTCTCGGGGTGTTTCGGCGCAAGATCCTGTTCGACGACCAGCGGGCCGTCATAGCCGCTCGCCAGCAGCGTCTCGATAAGATCGGCGATGTCGACGGCGCCGCGGTCGAGATCCGTCATGATGCCGTCCTCGAAGGCGCGGTCGCAATGGATGTTCTCCGCCAGCACCCTGTCGCGGAAGGCGCCGTCGACATTCTTGAGATGGATGGCATTTATGCGTGCCGTGTGCCGCAGGAAGAACGCCTTCGGATCGGCTTTCCAATAGGCGTGGTGGCCGGTATCGAGGCAGAGGCCGACGAGATCGGGATCGGTCTCCGCAAGAAGCCGATCGATCTGGTCCTCATGTTCGACGCAGGTGCCGACATGCGGGTGGAAGCTGAACTGCAGGCCGTAGTCCCGCACGATCCGGGCGGAGAGCAGGGTCAGTTCGACGACGGTGCGCCAGCCGGCCTCGTCGACAATACCCATCTGGTCCTTCGGGTAGAATTCGGATTCATCCATCAGGATGAAATGCGTGCCGCCGACGGCCGTGAGCAGAGAGCAGATCTGATGCGTCCGTTCCGCAAGGGCGTCCGCGGTCCCCGCATCCGCCAGCGTGTGGACATGGGCCGCTGCGACCATGGAGAGGCCGCGGCTGGTCAGCTCGCGTGACAGCACTGCGGGATCGGTGGAGAAGTAGCCGTAGGGGCCGAGTTCGGTATGCCGGTATCCGGCCGCGACGATGCGGTCGAGATAATCGGTCCAGCCGAGGTCGTTGCCGGTGGGCCAATAGACGCCCCAGCAGCACGGTGCGATCGCGATATTCACTGTCTTTTCCTTGGGTTTCCCGGAGCGTTTCGACTGTTCTTCGAACCGCCGAAACGCTCGGGCTTCTGTTTCGCGCAACTCCGGACCAAAGGCGCTATGCTGTCCTTCCGGAATTGCCCACGGCGGTTACCAGCCGCGCTTCTTCAGCCGTTCCAGGTCGCTGCTCACCTTGGCGAGCGCGTCTCCGGCGCTTTCCTTGCCGCTCAGAACGTTGTGAACGCCGTTGAAGATGCGCTGCGAGACGCGGTTGTACGAGGCGCCCGTGACCTGCGACGGCCGCGAGGCGCTTTCCGCATAGGCCTTTTCGGCAAAGCGCAGCGAGGGGTTCTTTTCCAGGATTTCCGTATCCTGGTAGAGCGCCTTCAGCGTCGGGCTGTAGCCCTGCAGGGCGCGGCGCTTCTGTTCCTTGGCGTTGGTGAGGTATTGTACCAGACTGACGGCCGCATCGACATCGTCGGCATATTTCGAGACGCCGAGAAGGCCGGCACCGTAGCAGCCGCTGGATTTCTCGCCTTCCGCGCCGACCGGCAGCGCCATAACGCCGACCTTGCCGAGCAGCGATGAGCCTTCCGCCTGGCTGGTTCCCCAGACATAGCCCCAGTTGCGGTGGAAGATGGAATTGCCCGCCTCGAAGACGCCGCGCGAACCTTCCTCGTCATAGTTGAGCACGCCTTCCGGGCTGATGCCGCCGATCCAGGTGCGGGCGAGTTCCAGCGCTTCGATGGCCTTCGGATTGTTCGCGGTGATCTCGCCGTCCGGCGAGATGAAGGTGCCGCCGCCATAGGAGGCGACCCATTCGAGCGCGTCGCAGGTCAAGCCTTCATAGGCGCGGCCCTGCCAGACGTAGCCCCACATGTCCTTGTTGCCGGCGGTGCGTTCCTGTTCCTGGACGGACTTTGCCGTCTCGGTCAGTTCCGCCCAGGTCTTCGGCTCGGCCTTGCCGTATTTTTCGAGCAGGTCCTTGCGGTAGAACATCAGGCCGGCATCGACGAACCACGGCATGGCGAGCAGCTTGCCCTCGATGGTGCTGTCGGCGAGCGCAGCCTCGAAATGTCCCGAAAGCTCCTCTGCCGACACTTTTTCCTTGAGATCGACCAGATGCGAGGCGAGTGCACCGACCCAGATGTTGTCGAGCGTCAGAACGTCGATGTCGCCCGATTTGCCGGCGAGAAGCTGCTGGTAGAGCGGCAGGGCCTCGCCCCAGTTCGCCGGCATCTTGTTGATCTTGACCGTGTTGCCGGTCTCTTTTGCCCAGGCCTCGGAGGCCGATTGGCAGAGTTCGAGTTCGGCCCCGGCCGAGCTGCAGAAGATCGACACTTCCGCCGCTGCTGCAGAGCCACCCCACAGGACGGCGCCGATGAGCGCCGTCGTTCTCAGAAATCCATCCCGCTGCACTGTGTTTCCTCCCACACCGCGTTAAGCACGAGAAATTACTATACCGTCTGGTCGGTAAAGTAAAGCGAGCGGAATGCCCCTTTGCGAAGAGTGTGGACAATGTCAGGATACTCTCGGTGCGGTCCCGTGGTGCGTCTCCAGCGTCATGCGGCCCTGTCGAGGCGATCGCGCAGGCTCATGCCGACCATCACCATGCGCGCGGCATCTTCCGCCGCCCGGGCCAGGAGCTTCGGGGCGCCGGAAATTGCGTCTTCCAACGAGCAGGGGCGGCTGAGGATGGAGGCGAAGGCATCGATGCCGTGCTCGAAATTGAGCCGTACACCCTTGCCGAGCGTGCCGGCGAGCGCGATGACGGGCACGCCCATCTGCTTTGCCCGGTGGGCCACCTCGGCCGGCACCTTGCCGAAAGGCGTCTGTCCGTCGAGGCTGCCTTCCGCGGTGATGACGAGGTCAGCGGTCGCCATGAAGCGATCGAGTTCCAGATATTGCATGACGATGTCGTAGCGGGGATGCAGCCTTCCTCCGAGAAGGCCGAGCACCGCTGCGCCAAGCCCGCCGGAAGCGCCGGCACCGGGTGCCGTGCCGACCTCGATGCCGGTCGTGCGCCGGATGGCGTCGGCATAGATCTCCATCGCGCTTGCAAGCACCTCGACTTGCGCCGGAGTTGCGCCCTTCTGCGGACCGAAGACCCGGGCGACGCCACGCTCGCCGAGCAGCAGGTTGTGCCAGTTGACGGCCGCGTCGATGCGCACGCGGTCGAGGCGCGGGTCACGGTTGGCCCTGTCGATGGCGGCGAGGCGGGCGAGGGCTGCTCCGCCGCGGGGCAGGGGCGCGCCCGTATCGTCGAGCAGCCGGATGCCGAGCGCCTCGGCCATGCCCGCGCCGCCATCGTTGATGCCGCTGTCGCCGCAACCGAGCAGGATACGGCGAGCGCCGCGGTCGAGTGCGGCGCGCACCAGTTCGCCGACGCCGTAGCTTGTGGTGAGGCAGGGGTTGCGCCGGTCGCGCGGCACGAGGCTGAGACCCGCGGCCGCGGCCATCTCGATGACGGCGGTCGGCTCGCTGCAACCGCCGAGGAAGCCGAAATGGGCCTCGACCGGTTCACCGATCGGACCGGTCACCGAGAGGTTATGCAGTGTGCCGCCGGTCGCCTTGACGAGCGCCCTGGTGAAGCCTTCCCCGCCATCGGCCATCGGTGCCTTCAGGATGGTGGCGTTCGGGAAGGCGCGGTGCACGCCCGTTGCGATGCAATCGGCTGCCTCATCCGCCGACAGGCTTTCCTTGAAACCGGAAGGGGCGACAAGAACCGTGAAAGACATGGAGCGTTCCTTTTCTGCTGTGACAACCATGTGACAGGGGAGGAACGGGCGCGCGCGCGGTCTATTCCATCGGGTTAAAAAAATTAGTCGGCTAAATAAAAAAAGGCCGCCAATGGCGGCCTTCTTCCCTCGTGTTGCGCTTGTTTAGCGCAGCGGTACACCCTGCAAGGGCCAGATCAGCGTTGCGAAGACGACGAGCAGTCCGACGAACGGCACGATCAGGATGGCGGCGAGGCGGAAGAGGTCGGCCTGGCCGAAGGCCGGCGGATCCATGCCGCCGAAGAGCGCCACGGGCTTTGCCGACACCATCAGCGTCTGGCAGAAGCCGCTCGCCAGCGTGACGACCATGACGAGAGCGACGGGATCGGCGCCAAGGGCGGCCAGCGGCAGGGCGAGGGCGGGAATGAGCACTGTCGCCCGCGCCGTGCGGGAGGTGATGATGAGATGCGACAGCGTCGCGGCAATTGCCGCGAAGGCGATGACGAGGGCGGGCCAGGCCGCGATACCCTCACCGGCAAGTCCGACCACCCGCTCGGCGAGCACGGCCGCCGTTCCGGTCTCGAGCAGCGCTTCGCCGATGACGAGCGTGCCGGCGAGGAACAGCAGGAGGTTCCATTCGACGCCCTTCAGTGCGGCCTTCAGGGAAAGGCCAGAAATGCGCTCGGTCGTCAGCAGCAGGGCGGTGGCAATGCCGATCAGCGCCATGCCGATGCCGTGGAGCTGCTGCGTTGCAAAAAGGAGGACCATTGCCGCGGCGATGGCGAGCACCGTCCACTGGCGCCGTGTCATGCGGGTAGGTGACGCTTCCGCGGCAGGGTGGGCAAGCGCCATGCTGCGCTCTTCGGGGCTCAGGAAGAGACGCAGCAGCGCCGCGCAGGCGATCAGCGAGCAGAGGAGGGAGAACGGGCCGGCGAGCGCGAGCCAGCCGAGGAAGTCGGGGCTTTCGCCACCCGTCTTCTTCATCATGTCGGCAGCGACGAGATGGGCGCCCGCGCCGATAAGCGATGCGCCGGCGGACAGCAGGATGACGGAGGGAAAGAGCAGCGCCAATGCACGGTTCACCCGCCCGTTGCCGATGGCCACCGACAGGCCGAGATAGACCGGTGCCAGCATGGCGGCGCGCGCCGAGGTGGAGGGAATGACGAAGGCGGTGGCGAAGATGAGGAGCGTCAGCGTCCAGAACAGGCTCTGCACGGTGTTGAGCCGGGCGAGCAGGCGCGCGATGACCTGTTCGACCACGCCGACCTGCCGCAGCACACCGGCAACGACGAAGGCCGCCAGCATCAGCCAGACGATATCGTTGCCGAGCGAGCGGTAAAGCACGTCCTCGTCGATGGCGCCGACGGCCGCCAGCACGGCCGCGCCGGCCAGCGCCACCGGCGTATCCGGCAGATCGAGAATAGTCCAGGCGGTGATTGCGGCGACGAAGACCGCAAGGGTCAGCCGCATGGGCAGCGTCAGGCCGTCGATCGCCAGGAAGATCAGCATGGCGCTGAAGGCGAGCACGATCGCCGCGACGATCTGCTTGACGCGGGCGAGCGGGACGGTGGCTTGCGAAACCGGGGACGGTTCCCCACGCCGGGCGGCGTGGGGTGCGGGCGGGGCGATTGCATAAAGGGCCAAGATCTGCCCTCCTTTCGGTCTTTCAGGCGGGGTCTCAATCGTCGTCGGACGAAGAGTTCGACGAGGAGTTCGAGCTCGAATTGCTCGAGGAGTTGGAAGAGCTGTTCGAGGAGGAATTGCTCGACGAATTGGAACTCGAATTGGAGTTGGAGTTCCGCGAGGAATTCGACGAGCTGTTGGAGCTGCTGTTGGAATTGCGGTTGGAACTCCAGCTGCCCCGGCGGTCGTCGTCCCGGTCACGATAGGCGCGACTGTGGTGCGCCTTGTTGCTGCGCGTCATCTTCTGCAGGAACCGCTGGACCGGATCGTCCGCGACGGCAGGGGCCGGCGCTGCCGCACCGACCACGAGGAAGGTGCCGAGGATTGCGATGAGTTTCTTCATGGCATGTCTCCTTTGAATGACAGCCTTGCCGGCTGCAAAGGAGGAACGGCGGGATAGGGTGTCTATTCCCAAAAAAACGAAATATTTTTCAATTGCATAGATCGTTTTTTCGTCCATGCGGCATCGCCGCCGCTGCATGCGCAACGGCGGTGAAAGGGCAGTTTTCGTCTTCTGCGGGCTATCGCTGTGCGCGTGCGAACTTGCGGTACCAGCCGTCGGCAGCGAGTGTCTTGCGTAGGATCGTCTTGCGGACCGTGCCCTCCGCCTCGCACTCGGCGCGGATGTCAGCGTCGAGGTCGGAGGTTTCGCGGCGGAAGGGGATGACCTGTACGAGGGGCGTGCCGCGTTCGAGCACATGCAGGCCGTCCTCGCCGGTGGCGAAGAAGGGGAAGTGGATTTCCGACTGGTAGGTATCGGTGTCGACGACGCCGGCCACGACCTCGAAGACGCCGTTCGCCCGGTTAAGCGGCGGCACGAAGAGGCAGCTCCAGCCCGGCGGCGTGCGGATGGTCCAGTAGTTGTGGAACTTGCAGGGCGGCAGGGGCTCGCGCGGATTGCCGGCGACCTGGTGGCTCGCATGGTTGCTGACCAGCGTGCGATCGAAATCCCAGCCGCAATCCACGGTCCTGCCGCCATCGGATATCTCCATGCGGACCGTGCCGGAAAGCCCGATCACCCATCCCGCCGCCATGGCGTCGAGAAAGGGCATGCAACGCTTCACCGTCAGGCCGCTGTTCGTCGGAGAGACATGGGCGGCATCGACGGGTGGCAGCTTGCGGAACCAGTCGGGCAGGGCCGTCTTGGCGCGCACCGGGGCGGGGATGACACCCTCGTCCTCCTTGCGGCAGAGGAAGGTCAGCCGGGGCTGCGGTTTCTTCAGAAGGGCGAGTGCCATCGCTGTTCTCCTCATCGTTCGATTGAAGGAGGAACGGCGCCGGCTGCAGTCTATTCCCGGCATCCCGAAAAAATGCCGGGAGATGCCGTTCAGCCGGCCACAGCGACAGCAAGGCGGTAGAGCTGCACCGGCTTGCGCGGTGCACGCCGGATGACGCCCTTCGCCTCAAGGTCGAGTTGCACGGCCTTCATCCACCAGCCCGCCTTCTGCCGCTCCGGAAAATCCGCTTCCGAGAGGAAGGGCAGGAGGGCGGCCTGGGCCTCCGCCACCGTCATGCCGGGCGCGGTGTCCGGCAGGGCGGCGAGAAGCGCCTTGCGCATCGCCATGTATTTCGTGTGGTCCACCCGCTCCGTGCGGCCGGGAATGTTGACGTTCTCGATTTCGATTTTCTCAGGCATCGACGGTTCCTCCCACGGTGATTTTCGGATTGCGGAAGCCCATGGCGATCCATGCCGCCAGAAGCTTGGCATAGAAGGTGACGGTATGGGTCTTGAGGTTCGGCATGTCGGCCGGCAGGCCGGACGTATTGGCAAGGTCGCCGGTCATCGTGCGGAACGTCGCCTTCGGCCGTGCCGCCTCCGGCCACAGATGCAGGTAGAGGCTCAGCCAGTGTGCGCCCTTCATCTCCAGGAAAACAGGTGTGTTGCAGCAGGTCGCGATCACCCGGCGCGGGCCAGCGCCGGGGGAGAGGCGAAACTCCCGGAGGGTTTCCGCGCCGGAGAGGAACTGTATCCGGTCCTTGCGGTACTCCGCCGCGGGTGTCGCCTGGTAGGCGGTCAGTGTGTTCTTCGCGCCGGGAAGGGCGGCGAGCCTGCCGGCGGCGGCCCGGCAGCTGTTGCACAGGCACTCCGAAACGAGGATCGGGTCTCCCCGCAGTTCAAGGTGTGTCCGCCCGCAGGCGCAGCCGATCTGGGTCGTTCTCATCATGCGCGTCATCCTCCATGGCGTTGAACAGGTGCCGTATGTACCGCTCCAGATGATCGAGGCTTTCGCGCGCGAGCACGGGGTCGTTGCCGGCCTTGGCAAGGACGAAACCGCCCTGCAGCACGGCCTGCATGTGCCGTGCCAGGCTGTCGGCCGACCAGTCCGCGGCGATGCCGCGCTCTTGCCGCGCCGTCTCGATATCGGCCTCCAGCGTCGCCGTATGACCGAAGATGCTGCGGCCGCAGGCGTCGCGAATATCGGGCGCGCTCGCGTGCACCTCCTGCGCCATCGTTCCGACGAGGCAGGTGAAATCCTTCAGCGCGCCCGTGATGATCGCCTTGCGGAACGCCACATAGGCAAGGACCCGGGCGAGTGCGTCGTTCGGCGCATGATAGGGCGCGGCTGCAAAATAGGCCGTCGTCGTCTCCGTCCAGAACTCTGCAACCGCCACGCCCAGCGCCTCCTTGCTGGCGAAGTGATGGAAGAAGGCGCCCTTGGTGACGTCGGCTGCCTTGCAGAGATCGTCGACGCTCGTTGCGGCAAATCCCTTCTCGCGGATGATGTCGCGGGCCGCTTCGAGGAGCCGGGTTCGTGCATTGCCGCGTTCGGGGGCGTGTTTGGTCGGTCTGGACATGTTGGTAACATACCATACGGTTGGTATGTGTCAATAATAGATTGATATCAATCTATTTGGCTGTACCGTCCCATATGCCCTGCGCAGGGCATCACGTCCAAAACGCCTTGTCTGCCGGCCTTTCCGATGTGGGAGCGGAGCCGTTCGGGGCCTTATGACTTGTCGATTTTCGATCTGCCGCAAACTGCAGGCAAGGCTCCCTCCCTTGTTGGGAGGAGCCGCCGGCCGCCCGGAAGGCGGTATAAGTAGTTTTTCAGGGAGAAAGCGCCTTGCGCTCCTCTTCGGCCGAAAGCGGCGCGCCTGCCTGGATGGAGGCGAGGTAGGCGTCGACGGTCTCCTGTGCGGAGGCGGGCACATAGCCTTCGGCCTGCGGCGTCGTCAGCGCGAGCCGCGTGGTCCAGGCGCCGTCCTGACGGCAGGCAACGGTCTGTGTGTTGCTTGCCGGCTGTGTCAGCCGGTATTCCCGGCAGAGCTCGCCGCGCTCGTCGCGGAAGGTGGCGACGACATGCAGCACGGAAGTGCCGAGCGTCACGTCCCGGCCGGATGCCTCACGGTCGAGGGCGGCGGCGATCTCTGCGCCGGAATCCGTTGCTGAAGGGCCCATGCGCCCGAGCGTGAAGCCGACGACGCCGGTGATGACGGCGACGAGGCTCGCCGCGATCGGCATCATCCACGACCGCGCCACCGGCCGGACGGGCTCCGGATGTGGCCTTGCGGGGAAGGAGACGACATTGTCCTGCGGCGGTGCTGATTTCTGCCCCGCCTCCTGCACCATGCGCTGCACCGCAACGGTCAGTGCTTCCGGCACCGGCTCGTCGATCAGCGGCTTGAGGGTGTCGCCGACCAGACGGCGGCTGTCGAAAAAGACGGCGAGCCGTTCGGCGAGGGCCTCGTCGTCGGCGAGCGCCTCTTCCAGGGCGAGGCTCTGCGCCTCGTCCAGTTCGCCATCGGCAAACGCCATCAATGTTTCGTCGTCGAATTCCTGTTTGCTCATAGAACGCCGCCTTTCGTATCGGACGAACGCCCGTCGCTGAAACTTATTCCCGTGAGTTCCATCAAATTTTTCCGTGCGCGGGCAAGGCGGCTCATCACTGTGCCGATCGGAATGGCCAGCACTTCCGCGGCATCGCGGTAGCTCATGTCCTCCACGCAGACCAGAACCAGCACTTCGCGCTGTTCCGTCGGCAGCTTCTGCAAGGCGGCGGCCACGCCGGCGAGGTCCATGCGCGCATGGGCGGCCGCCTCGCCCGAGGGCACGGAGACGTCGAGCGCCTCGTCGATATCGTCATGCGGGCCGGCAGTCTTCTGGCGGCGCAGGTGGTCGATCCACAGATTGCGCAGGATGCGGAACATCCACGCGTCGAAGCGGCTGTCGGGCGCAAAGCTGTCTGCGGCGAGGATCGCCCGCTCGCAGGCGGCCTGCACCAGGTCGTCGGCCAGTTCGCGTGAACGGCAGAGAGAAATCGCAAAACGTCTGAGGTTCGGCAGGAAGGCCACAAGCCGTTCCGGCACCGTCGGCATGGTGTTCGTCATGCAATTTCTTTGGCACGCCATGGAATAAGCTGTCGAGTCAAACGTATGTCAGGGATGACTATCAACAGAAGGCGGCACCGATGAACCGGTGTCGCCACGGGAGACGGACCATGCCGAGCCGCCTTATGGACAGAACCGTACGCCTTTCCCTCCTCGCTGCGCTGGTCATGGCCGGGGTCGTTGCCCTGCCTGCGCCGCAAGGTAGCCTGGCGCCGGGCGTGGCCATGGCCCTTGCCGACGACGACGACGGCGACGACGGTGATGACGATGACGACGGCGGCAGCAGCCATCGCGGCGGCCGCGGGGATGACCGCCGCATGGAGACGCCGCGTATCCTGCGCCCGCTGTTCTCCCGTCCCGAGCGCGAGGTCCGGCGCGTGCCCGTGCGCCGGCCGGTCGTGGTGCCGGAGCGGGCGCAGAACGAGATCGTCGCGACGGGCCTCGATGAGGGCGCGCTTGCCGGCCTGACACAGGACGGCTTCGTCATCGACAGCCGCATCGAGGTCGCGCTGGTCGGCGGCGAGATGGTTCGCGTCATCGTTCCCCGGGGCATGACACTCGAGGCTGCGCGCGCCGCCGTCTCGGCCCGCAGTGCCACCGCGGCGGTGGATTTCAACCATTTCTACCAGCCGCAGGCGGCAGAGGCCGAAAAGGCGGCCTGCGTGCGGGAAAGCTGCGGCCTGGTGCGCCACATGGTCGGCTGGCCGACCGGAGGTGACGGCAGCGGCATGGCCTGCCTGAAGCCGCAACGCATCGGCCTCATCGACACGGCGATCAATGCCGACCATGCCGTTCTGGCGAAGGCGCGGCTGGAGGTGCTCAGCCTTGGCGACGAAAAGGGTGCGGCATCGGGCGAGCAGCACGGCACGGCCGTCGCGGCCCTGCTGGTCGGCGCACCCGGCAGTCGCGTGCCGGGCCTGCTGCCCGAGGCCGAGGTCGTCGCCGTGGATGCTTTCCAGCGTTTTCGCAAGACCGCCGACATCGCCAATGTCTACGACCTCGTACGTGCGCTCGACCTTCTCGTCCAGCGTGACATCCGGGTCGTCAACCTGAGCCTCACGGGTCCGGCCAATATGCTGCTGGAGCGGGCGGTGGCGGCCGCCGCCAGCCGGGGGATCATCATGGTTGCCGCTGCCGGCAATGACGGGCCGAATGCCGAGCCGGTCTATCCCGCCGCCTATGAGCACGTGATCGCCGTGACGGCGGTCGACAAGGCGCGCAATCCCTATCGCCGCGCCGTGCGGGGGGACCATATCGATATCGCGGCGCCCGGCGTCGGCGTGTGGACGGCGGCGTCGGTTTCCGGTGCGAGGCAGAAGAGCGGCACCTCGTTCGCCGCCCCCTTCGTCACCGCTGCCGTCTCCGTTCTCCTGACCGCCAAGCCCGGCCTTTCACCGGACGCGGTCGAGGCGGAGCTGATGAAATCCGCCGAGGACATCGGCAAGCCCGGCAAGGATGCCGTCTACGGCTGGGGATTGCTCAACGCCCGCGCGTTGTGCGGAACCTAGTCCGCACCATCGAAGACGAGCGGCGGGCAATGCAGGTAGCGGGCAACCTTGCGCTTGGCGGCGATGTCCGTCCAGACCAGTTCGACGTCGCTTGCCTTGAGGCCCGTTGCTGCGGCGATCTCCGCTGGCGGCACGGTGTTCTCCAGCCCGTAGAGGCAGATGTCCATCTTGTCGTAGGGCAGGGCGAAGTAGAACTCTTCCTGGGTCTGCGGCAGGGAATAGGTGTCGGTGGTGGGCGGACGCGACAGGATGTCGGCCGGGACGCCGAGATGGGCGGCAAGCTGGAAGACCTGCGACTTGTAGAGGTGGGCGATCGGCTTGATATCGGCGGCGCCGTCGCCGTTCTTGACGAAGAAGCCCTGGTCGTATTCCAGCCGGTTCGGCGTGCCGAGCACGGCGAAGTTCAGCCGGTCGGCGTGGTAGTACTCGAGCTGCTTGCGGGTGCGCTGCTTCATGTTCGTCGCCGCGACGATGCCGAGATAGGCATTTGCCGACAGGCGCACCTTGCGCATTTCACCGTCGGGCGCGCGCACGACGAGGGAGGAGATGTTGTAACCGCCCGTCGTCATCGGGTTGTCGAAGACGATCTTGGAGGCCCAGCCCGCCTCGTATTCCGGCACGGCCTCGCGGATGAAGGCGTCGCGGCGCGTATAACAGCCCATGGCGGCGAGTGATGGGCCGATATCCTCGACGATGCTCTCGATGCCGAAGGTTTCGGCGACGCTGCGCCCGAGGCGCAGGCTTTCCGGATCGGAATCGTTTTCCGGCATGAACAGGGCGAAGACGTTCTTTGCGCCGAGCGCCTTGACGGCGAGCGCTGCGCAGAGGCTGGAATCGATGCCGCCGGAAAGGCCGAGCACCAGGCCGCGCTTGCGCAGGTCGAGGCGCAGGCGCTCGCGCATCCAGCCGGTAATGCGTTCTACCTCTGCAGCGGGATCGAGCACGAGCGGGGCAAAGGTGGGCGTGTGGGACTTCGGCGCGGTCATGCAGGCGATCCTGTCTTTTGGCCAGTCGTAATGGCGGGTTCGGCGGCAAGCCGGCGGCTTACCTTGCCGGAATCGGTCTTGGGAAGGGTATCCCGGAATTCGACTTGCTTCGGGACCATGTGGTCCTCGAGATGGCGGGCGCAGAAGCGCAGCACGTCCCGTTCGGTGAGGGCCGGGTCCGAGGCGACGACCACAGCCTTGACCGCCTGCCCGAGGACCTCATGGGGAATGCCGACGACCAGTGCTTCCGCGACGCCCGGCATGCGGCAGAGCACGTCTTCCACGGCTTTCGGCGCGACCTTCTCGCCGCGCGACTTGATGATGTCGTCCATGCGGGAGACGAAGGTGAGGTAGCCGTCCGCATCCGCGGTGAAAAGGTCGCCGGTGTGGAGGCGCAGGCCGTCCATACGCGGATCGGGCCGCAGCGCGCGGCGTGTCGCGGCCTCGTTCTGCCAGTAGCCGCGCATGACATGCGGCCCGCTGATCACCAGTTCGCCGACCGTGCCGGGCGACACAGGCGCACCTGCCTCATCGACGACCTCGGCCCGGCCGCCCGGTATGGCGATGCCGACAGAACCGCGCCGGGCATCGATATCGCCCGGCGGCAGCCAGCTCGCACGGGTGCATTCGGTCTGGCCGTACATCGAATAGAGTTTCACTTGCGGCAGGAAGGCGCGCAGCCAGTCGAGATGGGCGAGCGGCATGGGCGCGGCGGCGCTGGTGACGTAGCGCAGGCTTGCAAAAAGCGACGCGTCGAGGTCGCGCGCCTGCATCATCATGGCGGCCATGGCCGGCACGAGGGGAAATCCGGTGACGCGCTCGTCGCGGATCCTCTCGAAGATCGCCTGCGGAAAGGCGAAGGATTTCTCGATGACCAGGGTCGCACCGCAGCGCATGGCGGTGACGAGCTGGTTGAGGCCGTAGCCGAAGGATATGGGCAGCACGACGAGAATGGTGTCGGCGGCGGTGTTCTCGAGATAGGTGGTGATCGCGCGGGCAGCGGCGTCCATGTTCTCATGGGAGAGCATCACGCCTTTCGGTTCCCCCGTCGAGCCCGATGTGTAGATCAGTGCTGCGAGATCCGTGTCGGGCAGGGGGTCGGCGATGAGCGGCGCGGCATCGAGCGCTGCCTCGAAGCCGCCGCCTGCCACGATGCGAGGTGTCGCGGCGATCTCTGGCGTTTCATCGAGCAGCCTTTCGAGGCGGCCTTCCACGAAGACCAGCGCGGGGGTGCAGTCGCGGGCGATCTGCGCGAGCCGTGTGCTCTTGGCCGCGGGGTTGACGGGGCAGATGACGGCACCCGCAATCCAGGTCGCGAGGACGGCGACGGCGGTCTGCCAGCCGTTGTCCAGGAGGATGAGAACGCGGTCGCCGCGTTCGACGCCACGTGTGTGCAGCGTCGTTGCCATGCGTGTCGCAAGATCGAGGAAGCGCGCGTAGCTGAGCCGCACGTCGCCCGAGACGATCGCCGTCTGGGCGCCGTCGCGGGCTGCGCTGTCCTTGAGATATTGCTCGATCCGCATGGCCGGCTTGCCGTCAGGCCGCCTGCTTGCGGTCGATGAAGCCGGCGATGCGCTCGATCGTGTCGAGGTTGGTCGGGACGATGTCGGCATCGGCGACCTGGATGCCGAAGCGTTCTTCAAGGAAGCCGACGAGTTCGAGGATGCCGGTGGAATCGACGAGGTCGTTGTCGATCAGCGACAGGTCGGCCGGCAGCGGATGGCTGTCGTCGCCGAACAGGAAGTTTTCCACGATGAAGGTGCGGATTGCGGCTTTGGTCTCGTCGGACATGGTCAGCTTATCCCAATGCTGGATGCGGGTTCTGCGGATCGCGCGGCGCCGGTGCCGCGCAGGAGCTCGGTGGAGAGGATGCCGATGAAGGCCGTGTTGTCGCGGAAGCCGGAGACCTGTCCGTTGCGAACCTTCTCCTTCAGCTTGCCGACGGCCTGGACATTGAACAACCCACCCTCGGCAAGCCGCTCCGGCGACAGCACGGTGTCGAGATAGGCCGGCGTGTGCGGGGCGGCGAAGCTCTCGCTGTCCGGCGCGCGATAGGGCTGTTTCGGACGGTCGATGATGGCCTCGGGTACGAGGCCGCGGGCGGCTTCCTTGAGAATGTGCTTTTCACGAAGGCCGAGCAGCTTCGTATCCGGGGCAAGGCCGGCGGCGAAGGCGACGACCCGGTGGTCGAGGAAGGGGAAGCGGCCTTCAACGGCATTGGCCATCATCACCCGGTCGCCCTGGCTGGACAGGATATAGCCCGGCAGCAGGAAGGCCGTTTCGAGATATTGCGCCTGGTGCAGCGGATGCCAGCGGCGGAAATCGGCCGGCAGCTGCGCTGCAAGGTCCTCGGCGGCGTCGTAGTTGCCAAGCGCCTCCTTGAGGCCGGCGGAGAAGAACAGCTTTGCCGCCGCCGTGGAGCGGAAGCGCGGGCGGTGGGAATAGAGCGGATCGTCGAGGGCTTCTGAGCCGAAGGCGAAGAAACGCGCGAGATATTCCGGCGTCTGCTGTTTGAGGCCCGGCAGATAGGGGTAGAGCCGCTGGAAGAGACGGGGGCGGTGGACGGATCCCGGTTGCCGGCCGCAGAAGCGCCGGACGCGTGCCTCACGGAAAAGGTCGTAGCCGGCGAAGATCTCGTCCGCACCCTCGCCGGTCAGCACGACCTTCATGCCGCGCTCGCGCACGCGGGCGGCAAGCAAGTGCAGCGGCACAGGGGCGGCGCGCAGGATCGGTCGCTCGATATGGCCCATCACTGCGGGCAGGTGGTGTGCGATCGCCTCCGTCGAGCATTCGACGCTGTCGGCGGCCGCATCGAGCGTGGCTGCCATCTGCCGCTGCCAGGCGCTTTCGTCGTGTTCCTCGCTGCGGAAGGTCAGGGAAAAGGTGCGAAGGCCGCGTGTCACGCTGCGCGCAGCAAGCGCGGCGATGATGGAGGAATCGATGCCGCCGGAAAGATAGGATCCGACGGGCACGTCGGCGCGCAGGCGAATGCGCGTCGCATCGGCGAGAAGCGCGCGCAGCTCCTCGACCTGGCTTTCGAACCGGCTGGCCGGCGGGACATCGCAGCGATCGGGGAAGGAGAGTTGCCACCAGGGGCGGACCGTCTGGCGGTCGCCCTCGACGGTCATCAGGTGCCCGGGCGGCAGTTCGAAGATGTTGCGGTAGGCGGTGCGCGGCGGGATCGGGCACCAGAGCGTAAAGATCTGGTCGAGCGCCACGGGATCGATCTCGGCGACCATGCCGGGCAAGGCCAGCAGCGCGCCGATCTCTGAGGCGAAGAACAGCGCGCCTTCGTGCTGCGTATAGAACAGCGGACGCACGCCCATGCGGTCGCGGGCAAGCACAAGCCGACGGTTCTTCGCATCGTGGATGGCGAAGGCGAAGTCACCGTTGAAGTCCGCCAGGCAGGAAGGTCCCTTTTCCGCAAAGGCCGAGAGCAGAACCTCAGTGTCCGACGTGGTGCGGAACCGGTGGCCGCGGGCCGTCAGATCGCCGCGCAGCTCCACATAGTTGAAGATCTCGCCGTTGAAGGAGAGCGCGAGCGCCCCGTCATTCGTCGCCATCGGCTGGGCGCCGTCGGCAAGGCCGACGATGGAAAGGCGCGTATGGGCAAGGCCCGCATCGCTGCGGATGAGGATCCCTTCACCGTCCGGACCGCGATGGCGAAGCGCGGCGACCATGCGGCGCAGGTGGTCCGCCGCCCGTTCCGGCGCGATGTTTCCCCCGTAGTATCCAGCGATCCCGCACATGGCTTACCCGAACCGGTCGCCGATGAGGCGTGTCCAGCCTTCGCCGGCAAGGCCGTTGAGGAATGCCTTGCCGTTCGTCATCGCCTCCAGCAGTGCGGGGTCGCGGGTATGCACTATGGTCGAGGAGGTGTGCAGGAAGGCGCATTTCTTGCCAAGCATTGCCTGCAGCAAGGCCGGCTGTGTGCGGCCGCGGATGGCGACGAGGCCGCGGGCGTGCGCATTTCGTATCAGGCAATCGATGATGATGGATTCCTGGCCGGGTTCCGCCATGATCTGGACCGTATGGCCGATACCGCCCGGGCCACCATAATAAAGGTAGGCGCCCATGGCCTTGCCGGATCGGGTCTTGACAACATGCTGAACACGTTCGCCATGCATCGCCTTGCGCGCGGCGTGCTGCAGCATCGTTTCCAGCATCGGTCTGTCCCAGACCGGACGCAGCGGGAAATGGCTGGAAAATTGCCTGCAAAGGTTGGCAAATTCATCATCGGATACCGGCTCGTCGATGAAGGCGTCCGCCTTGCTTGCCTGCGGCGCGTAATGGGACCAGGTCTGCTTTTCGCTGCGCCGGGAAACGATGGCATCGGCGGCGCGGGCGATCGGGCGGAACAGTTTCAGGGCGGAATGGCGTCCGGCTGCGACCTCCAGCGAGAAGGCGGCCGGTTTGAGGATGCGCAGCCATTCGAGGCTGTAGGGCGCAAGGACCGTGGCGCGCGCCTTGCGCCACATGTCGGTGGAAATCGTGTTGGACGTCTCGGTGAAGGAGAAGTCCTGGGGGCCGGAGAACACGTCGCGCAGCAGGCGCGGAGCGGCGAAAGGGTCGCTGTCCCGGTCGTCGCAGGCGAAAGTGCCGCAGTTGGCGACCTTCAGGCGGCGACCCTCGAACTCCATCTCCATCGGCAGGACACCGAGGAAACCTGAAACGCTGCCATCGGCGCGCACATGCACGCGGGAGCGCAGCTCCGGTTCTTTCTCGGAAAAGTCGATGAAGAGGGTGCGCAGATAGGTTTTCAGATCGTCGTTCGCCGGATCGGCGGTCTTGCGCAGCAGGCGCTGGAACAGGTCCGCGACCGCATCCACATCCCCTGCTTCAAATGAACGAACGCTCGACATCGATACCCACCCGGCCCTGTCCCATTCCGGGCCTCGTCCTGTTCTGCTTACGCGAGGAGCGTGAAGAAAAGGTCAAGAAAGCATTCTGGGTTGGTGACGTAACGTAAGGAGCGTGCCATGCGGCAACATGGCACGCTCCCCGGCAGACTACATGGCGTGACCACCGACATAACCGAGGCTGGCTGCCGCCATCCAGACCGCCATGGCGATCATCATCAGGTTCTCCGTCAGCGAGATGAAACCGAGCGGCACGTTGCTGGAGCCGCCGACGCAGGCGCATTTCAGTTCACGCTTCTCGATATAGACCGCCTTGAAGACCGACACGGCGCCGATCGTGCCGATGAAGAGCGCGATCGGGATCGACAGCCCGTTGAGCGCGCCCGCCACCATCAGGATGCCGGCAAGACCCTCGGCATAGGGATAGATGTAGCTGTAGGGCACCCAGCGCTTGGCGAGCAGGTCGTAATTGAGGAACATGGTCGCAAAACTCTCGACATTCTGCAGCTTCAGCATGGCGAGAGCGACCATCGAGAAGGCGATGAACCATTCCGCGGCCCTGAGGGTGAAGGGCGTGCCGCTGACAGCGTAGCTTGCGGCCATTGCCATCAGCGCCGTCAGGGCGAAGAGCACGATGACGGGGCGGTAGGTGGTGGCCTTCGGATCGACGACGGGCTTGCCGAGATAGCGCCTCAGGTCGTCGTAGCCGCCGACGCGCACGTCGTCGATGAAAACCTGCGGGGTGGTGGGAACGGCGTGTTTCGCCTTGAAGGCGTCTGTTTCTCCGCGGCTCGTCAGGTGGCGGTCGTCGACCTCGTAGCCCGAGCGCTTCAGCAGGTCCTTCGCCTTCAGGCCATAGGGGCAGGTGTGGCCGGGCATCACCATGCGATAGAGGATGGCCGTGCGGCCGGCCTGATCGTTTCTGTCCAACATCTCACGTCTCCTGTCTTGTGAAATCGTTGACAGGACTATAAGTTCCGTACCATGGTACGGAGTCAAGCCCCTGATGAACTGACGATCGGAAAACTTGCGGCGGCAGGCAATGTCGGCGTGGAGACCGTGCGTTTCTACCAGCGCAGGGGATTGCTCGCGACGCCCAGACGCCTCGACGGTATCCGTCGATACGGGCCGGCCGATGTCAGCCGTTTGCGGTTCATCAGGCAGGCGCAGGCCGCCGGCTTCACGCTGGAGGAAATCCGCCAGCTGCTCGCGCTCGATTCCGGCGAGGACAGGGCGGCGGTGCGCGTCCTGGCGGCGAAGCGCCTTGCAGAACTGGAGGCCCGGATGGCGGAGCTTCAGGAGGCACGGCTGTCGCTGCAGAAGCTTGTCTCGGAATGTGCGGTCGGCAAGACCGGCCCCTGTCCCATCCTGAAATCCTTCAAGGCCTGAGCAGTCAGCCGCTCGGACGACCGGTTTACCCGTGGCTGCCCCGGCTGGGGCCGTATGTTTTCAATCCTGTTTTTCGAATTTTCTTCTGCGGAGAGGTGACCGCGGCGGCGCATGCCTTCCTGTGTGCAGAAATGGGCATCTGGAAAATTTGTAACATCTATTGACGATATTATAACGACTATATACGTTACAAATAGCGCTGGACGAAGAGGCGCATTCGGAGGAGAATCCATGAAAACCAGGACTTTGCTGGCAGGTCTGTCAGCGATGACGATCGCCCTTTCTCTGTCCACCGCCGCCGTGGCGAAGGACAGCTATCGCGTTGCCGTGATCCGGTGGGAGCCGAACGACATCTATTTCAACGGCGTGCAGCTCGGGCAGGAGATCGAGAGGAAGCGCATCGAGGAAAAGGATGGCGTGAAGATCGAGTTCACGGTGTTCGGCGCCAATGACGTGAGTGCGCAACGCAATGCGCTCGACGCGCAGATCGCCCGCGGCGTCGATGGCGTGCTCCTGGTTCCGTGGCGCGGCGAGGCGATGATCAAGGTGGTCGAGGACCTCGCCGCCAAGAACGTTCCGGTCGTCGTTTCCAATGCCTTCGTGCCGAAGTCCAAGTCGACCTTCGTCGCCTTCGACAACGAGACGGCCGGCCGCAAGGGCGGTGAGGCGATCGTGAACTGGCTCGACAAGAACCGAGGCGAGAGCTGGCGCAAGCAAGAGGGCGTAATCATCGAGCTGCGCTGCATCATCACCGCATCCTTCGACATCGGCCGCAGCGCCGGCTATCATTCGGCCTTCGATCCGATCGTCAAGGACAACCCGAACATCAAGATCGAATCCCATGAGGCGGGCTGCGACGGGTCCAAGGCCCGCAAGGTCGTCGACGACATGATCTCGCGTTACGGCAAGGAGAAGATCCTTGCGGTCGCCAGCATCGACGGCACGATGGGTATCGGCGGTGCGATTCCGGCCTTCGGGGCGCAGGATATGCTGAAGAAGTCGGACGATCCGGCGCATATCCCGGTCGCGACGATCGACGGCACGCAGCCGGAACTCGCAGCGGTGGAGAAGGGCGATCTCACCCACGTCTCGGTGCAGCCGGCGACGGGCGAGGGCATCGTCTCCATGCGTCTGCTCTACGACATGATGAAGAGCGGCAAGCTTCTCGACAAGTCGGCTTCCGCCGGTACCTTCCCCATCGAGGGCGAGGAGCTCTGGGCGCCGGTCGAGATCGTGCCCTCCGAGGCCTTCGACGGCGACTGGTACAAGATCCAGGCCTATTCCGTACCGGAAGACGTGCCGGCGGCCGACGCCCGCAACTGGGCGAACCAGATGAAGGCCGCGAACTGATTGAGTGCCGGGCGGCGGCATGTCGGCCGCCGCCTTCCTTCCCGACCACGAGTAGAACCATGATCCAATCCGCCGCCCTCCCGGCGACCGGGACGCCGTCCTATCGCCTTGCCGGGTTGACCAAGAGCTTCCCGGGCCTCACCGCCGTCGCGGATGTCGATCTTTCCGTGCGCCGCGGTGAGATCCACGGCATCATCGGCCGCAACGGTGCCGGCAAGTCCGTGCTGATGAGCCTGATTTCCGGCGCGCAACAGGCGACGTCGGGCACGATCGAAATCGGCGGCGCGCCTGTCGCCATCGCCGACTACAATCCCGTGCGTGCCCACGGGCTCGGCGTTTCGCTCGTGCCGCAGGAGCCGAAATTCGCGCCGCGCCTGTCCGTCGTCGACAACATGTTCATGGGCCAGCCGCTGACCCGCAGGCTCGGCTTCCTGCGCCGTTCCGATATGCGACGCAAGGCCGTCGAGGTTGCCGAGGCCGTCGGGCTTTCCATCGATCCGGACGCGCTGATGCTGACGCTGCCCATCGAGAGCCAGCAATTGCTTGCCTTTGGCAAGGCGCAGTTCATCGACGAGGCGAAGGTCATCCTGCTGGACGAGATCACCGCTTCGCTCTCGCGCGAGCGCAAGACGATGCTGCTGTCGCTGCTGCGCGATCTCGTGCGCCGCCATCCCGACCGATCCTACACGCTGATCTCGCACCACGTTTCCGAGATCATGGAATTCTGTGACCGCGTCACGGTCATGCGCGATGCCCGCGCCGTCGCCACGCTCGACGTCGCAGCCACCACCGGTGCGGAACTCGCCAACTGGATCGTCGGCGACATTCCCGTGATGAGCCTTGATGGCCTCGCGCGCGCCGTGCCGGAAGATCAGTCGCGCCCCATTGCCCGCATTTCCGGCCTCACCCGTCGCGGTGTCTTCGAGGACCTCACGCTGTCGCTCGGCACGGGCGATGTCATCGGTTTTGCCGGGCTGGACGGGTCCGGCAAGGACGAGGCGGCCGAAGCCCTGTTCGGCCTCGGCGTGCTTGACGCCGGAACCTTCGAGATGGAGGGCAGGGCGCTGCATCTTGCATCGCCCGGCGAAGCGATGAAGCACCTTATCGCGCTGCTGCCGAAACATCGCGAGCGCCAGGCCGTCATCCAGGGTCGCTCGATTGCCGAAAACACGCTGATTTCCAGCTACCGCCAGTTCTCCACCGCGCTCGGCCTGATCGATAGCCGCCGCGCCCGTCAGGTGACGGCCGACAAGATCGTCGAGTTCAAGGTCAAGGCCAAGGGGCCGGAGATCGGTATGAGCGGCCTTTCCGGCGGCAACAAGCAGAAGGTTCTGATCGCGCGCCTGACGCTGAACGCGCCGCGCCTGCTCATCCTCAACGAACCGACACGCGGCGTCGATCTCGCCACGAAACCCGAAATCCTCAAGGCGATCCGCACCGATCTGTCGCGCGACAGTGCGGTGATCATGCTGACGGAGAGCGAGGAGGAGATGATCACGGTCTGCGACCGCATCTATGTCTTCTTCCGTGGCCGCATTATCGCCGTCCTCAAACGCGGCGAGGAGAACTTCACCGTCTCCGCGCTCTACAAGACCATTCAAGGAGTTTGAACGATGTCCAGCACAGTCCGGCTGTTCTCCCGTCTGATGGAGCGCCACCTCATCTGGGTGCTGCTTGCCGTTCTCGTCGCCGTCGGGCTCACTGTTCCCGGTTTCGCCTCGCTGCAGAACATCACCAACGTGCTCTGGGCGGCAGCGCCGCTCGGCTGCATGGTGCTCGGCCTCTTCCTCGTCCTGCTGATCAAGGAGGTCGATCTCTCGCTGGAATCGAGCTTTGCCTTTGCGCCGGCCGTTGCCATCGTGGCGATGACGGTCTGGGCGCCTGGCGTGATCCATCCCGTTCTCGCCGTCATCCTGACGCCGGTTGTTGGCCTGCTTGTCGGCCTTGCAGCAGGCGCCTTCGCGGTAAACCTGCGCGTCAACGCCTTCCTCGTGACGCTCGCGACGCTGCTCGTGATGCGCGGTGCCGTGGTCTTCCTCATTCCCGAGGGTGTCTACTACCTGCCAGCCGAGTATACCTATCTCGGCGAAGCACGCTGGTTCGGCATTCCGGTTGCGATCTTCGTCTGGCTCGTGCTCTACGGCGTTGCCTATATCTTCATGGAGCGCCATCGCATCGGCAAGGAGATCTACGCCATCGGCAACAACGAGGAAGCTGCCTTCCTTGCCGGTGTAAAGGTGCACCGCACGAAAATCCTCTGCTTCGGCATTGCCGGCCTTGCCGCCGCCGTCGGCGGGCTCCTGGAAGTCGGGCGCCTGCAATCGGTCGTCGCCGATCTCGGCGAAGGTGACATCCTCATGGTCTTCGCCGGCACCATTCTCGGCGGTACCAGCCTCAATGGCGGCATCGGGCGGCTTTCGGGCGTGTTCGGCGCGGTCATCGTCATCGCCATCATCGAGAACCTGATGAACCTCACCGGCATCGAGCCCTCGATCCGCCAGATGGTCTTCGGTTGCGTGCTGCTCGTCGCGATCTATCTTGCCAGCCTGCAGGACCGTTTCGCCCTGCATGCAAGCCGGAACTGACGGGAGAGAACGATGGCGCTACTTCTGGGCATCGATAATGGCCTGACGGTCACCAAGGCGGTGATTTTCGAGGAGGACGGCACGCCGGTCGCCGTCGCGCGGCGGCGGGTGCCGCAGTCTTTCCCCGAGCCGCGCCATGTAGAGCGCGATATGGCGGGCCTGTGGACCGCGACCGCCGAGGCGATCCGCGAGGCGATCGAGAAGAGCGGCCGGCCGGCCGGCGACATCAAGGCCATCGCGGCAACCGCCCATGGTGACGGCCTCTACCTGCTCGACGGTGACAAGCACCCGCTCGGCGCCGGCATCCTCTCGCTCGACAGCCGCGCCGGCGGGATCGTCGATGCGTGGGAGAAGGACGGCGTGGCGCAGCGCGCGCTGGAGCTGACCGGCCAGACCGCCCACGCCTCGGCGCCCTCGGCCCTGCTTGCCCATATCCGGCAGCACGAGCCGGAGCGCTACCGCGCCATCGGCCATGTCTTCACCTGCAAGGACTGGCTGCGCTTCTGCCTGACCGGTGTCGTCGGCACCGATCTGACCGAGGCGAGCACGAGCTTCACCAATGTGCGCACGCAGGGCTTCGACAGGGCGGCGCTGGAGGTCTTCGGCCTCGGCGACCTCTGGCCGGCCCTTCCACCCGTCGCGCGGCCGGATGAGATCATCGGTACGGTAACGCGCGACGCGGCGGCAGCGACCGGCCTCCTCGAGGGCACGCCCGTTGCCGCCGGCCTGCACGACGTGACGGCCTCGGCGCTCGGCATCGGCGGCCATGCGCCGGGTCTGCTGGCGGTCGTCGCCGGGACCTATTCGATCAACGAGCTGGTCACCGAGGAACCGATGGCCGATCCGCGCTGGTTCTGCCGCAACGGCATCCGCAAGGGCTGGTGGAATGCCATGGCCATCTCCCCGGCCTCCACCGCGAACTACGACTGGTTCCTCGACAATTTCTGCCGCGACCTTTCGGAAAGGGCCGAGCGCGAGGCGACCGACATCCATACGCTGCTGCAGCCGGAACTTGCGCGGGCGCTGGAAAAGCCGTCGGACATCGCCTTCCATCCCTTCCTCTTCGGCTCGCCCTTCGGCAGCGGTGCAAGCGCCGGCTTCTTTGGCATGCACGGCTGGCACGAGCGCGGCGACCTTCTGAAGGCCGTGCTGGAAGGCATCGTCTTCAATCACAAGCTCCACATCGACGACCTCCTGTCGCGCGTGCCGGTGGAGCGCATGCGCATCAGCGGCGGTGGCGCGCGCAGCCCGGTTCTGGCGCAGATGTTCGCCGACGCGACGGGGCTCGCCGTCGACGTTTCCTCCGCCGACGAGGCGGCCGCCTGGGGCGCGGCGCTCGTCGCCGGTACTGCGGTCGGGCTCTATGCGAGCCCGGAAACCGGCGCGGCGGCGACGACCCGTATCCTGCGTTCCTACCAGCCGGATGTGGTGCGCAGCGCCCGGCTTGCCGAGCGCTACAATCTCTATAGACAGCTTGCGGACGGGATGGCGCCCCACTGGCGGGCCATCGAGGATCTCGCAAAACGGTCAAGGGGAGTGGACGGATGAAGGCGGAAGCACGGCGCGAGGAGATTGCCGACTACATCATGAGGGCCGGCCAGGCGCGCATCGAGGATCTCGTCGAGCATTTCGGCGTGTCGCGCATGACCATTCACCGGCATATCGACGCGCTCGCCCAGCAGGGTGTGCTGCGTAAGCTGCATGGCATGGTCACAGTCCAGCCTTCCGGTCTTTACGAAAGCACGTTCCGCTACCGCGAGACGGTGGGCAAGGGGGAGAAGGAAGCGCTCGCCCGCGCCGCCATGGCCTATGTCGAGGCCGGACAGGCCGTGATGCTCGACGATTCTTCCACGGCCTGCGCACTTGCGGACCTCCTGCCGGAGGCCCATCCGCTCACCGTCATCACGAACAGCTACATTTCGGCGGGCAAGCTGATCGAGGCCGAGGAAGTGGAACTGATCAGCCTCGGCGGCAAGTACCACCGCAACTACAACGCCTATATCGGCATCACCTGTGAGAAGGCGGTATCAAGCCTTCGGGCGAACGTTCTCTTCTGTTCCGCCTCTGCCATCGACGGCGTGACGGCGTTCATCCAGGACGCGCAGGTCACCAAGGTCAAGCAGGCGATGATGGCCTCGTCGAGCCGCAAGATCCTGCTCGTCGATTCCTCGAAATTCGGCAAGGTCGCCCTCAACGTGCTGAGCGATCTGACCGCCTTCGACGTCGTACTGACGACGGACCGGGTCGACGAAGCGGTGAGGGCGCGTCTGAAAGACGCCGGCATCAAACTCGAAATCGTGAAAATGGGCAAGAGTACATGAATGCGACAGCAGCAGGCGCCGCCGCCTTTCCCGGCGGCATGGGCGAACGGATGGCGGCGATGGCGGCGCGCGGCACGGTCGACGTTCTCATCGTCGGGGCGGGTGTCAACGGCGCGGGCCTTTTCCGCGACCTGACGGCCCAGGGGCTCGACTGCCTGCTGATCGAGAAGAACGATTATGCCGCCGGCACCAGCGCGGCGCCCTCCCGTCTCATCCACGGCGGGCTGAAATATCTCGAGACGGGCGAGTTCCGCCTCGTCGCGCAGTCGACGCTGGAGCGCAACCTGCTGCTCGCCAATGCGCCGCACTACGTCAAGCCGCTGCCGACGCTGATCCCGATCTTCTCCTGGACGAAGGGTATCGGTGCGGCGCTGCGCACGCTGTTCGGCTCGAAGAGCGCCCCCCGCAGCCGCGGCGCGCTGCTCGTCAAGATCGGCCTGATGCTCTACGATTTCTATGGCGCGCGCCACCGCGTCATGCCGCGCCATTCGACGGCAAGCCGGGCCGCCTCGCTGCGCGATCTGCCGGCGCTGACGCCCGACATCGTGGCGACGGGCACCTATTACGACGCCACCGTCACCCATCCCGAGCGCCTGATCCTCGAACTCGTACGCGACGGCCTTGCCGACAGCCCGCGGTCCGCGGCGCTCAACCATGTCCGGCTGGAACGCGCCGCGGACGGCGCTCTGACGGTCAGAAGCCTCACCGGCGAGGCGGAGGCGACCGTACGGCCGAAGATCGTCGTCAATGCGGCCGGTCCCTGGATCGACGAGGTGAACGCCATCCTCGGCGAACCCTCGCGCATGATCGGCGGCACCAAGGGGTCGCATATTTTGCTCGACCATCCTGACCTGTTGAAGGAATTGAAGGGACGGATGATCTATTTCGAGGCGGATGACGGGCGCATCTGCCTGGTCTTCGAATATCTCGGCCGTGCCCTTGCCGGCTCGACCGACATCAAGGCGGCCAATCCCGATACGGTGCGTTGCGAGCCCGACGAGGTGGAATACCTCCTCGAAAGCCTGCGCAGGCTCCTGCCGAAGCTTCGCTTCTCTCGCGACCAGATCGTCTATGTCTATAGCGGTATCCGCCCGCTGCCGGCTTCCGATGCGAAGGATCCGGGCCTCATCACCCGCGACCACGCGACGCCGGTCCTCGAACCCGCCGCCGGCCGGCCCTATCCGGTCTATTCGCTCGTCGGCGGCAAGTGGACGACCTTCCGGGGCTATGCGGAAGAAGTGGCGGACATGCTGATGAAGCGCCTTGGCGCAAGCCGCAAGGCTTCGACCCGAGACCTCGCCATCGGCGGGGGGCGTGACTATCCGAAGACCGAGGCGGGAAAGCAGGCGTGGATTGCCGGTCTCGCACGGGAAACCGGGCTTGCGGAGAAGCGCGTCGGCGATCTCTTCGCCCACTACGGCACCACGGCGCGGGTCGTTGCGGCGCATGTCGCCGCGGTTCCGGCCGATGCGCCGCTTCCCGACGCTCCGGACTACAGCACCGGCGAGGTGGATTACGTGCTGCGCAACGAGCAGGTCGGCTCGCTGGCGGACCTGGCCTTCCGTCGCACGACGCTTGCCGTGACCGGCCGTCTGACGGCGCGACTGGTCGAAGCGCTTGCCGTCCAGGCGGGCGAGACGTTCGGCTGGGATGCGGCCCGCCGTGCCGATGAAATCGCCGCCGTTCGCGCGCGGCTGAAGACCTTCCATGGAGTTGATCTGACATGATGCCCAAGAGCTACGACGAGAAGATGGCGCGCATCCGCGCCGGCACCTACCGATCGGGTGACTTCATCCTCGTCGATGCCAAGGATGCCGACATTTCCGGCGGCATCCTGACGACGGGTTTTCGCCGCGGCGCAGACGGGATCGCGGCCGGCAGCCGCACGCGCCGGGAGTTCCTCGCCGAGATGGAAACCCTTATCGCGGAAAAGGCCGTCGATGTCATGCTGGGCTCCGCGAGCAACATCGAGCGGCTCGTCGAGCGCGGCAGCTTTGACGGCAGCCCCGTGACGCCGGCCTTTCGTGCCAACGAGACGACCGACGTCTGGCTCAACATCCGCGGCGGCCGCTATCGCGAGACGCCGGCTCAGCCCTATCGCGGCGCCGATCTTCTGCGCGCGCAGGCTGAGCTCTGCCTGTTCTCGATGACCTTCAACAACGATGCCGTTGCAGACGTCGCCATGCTGGAGTCCTACCGGACCTTCCGCGCCGACGCACGCACCGCCGGCAAGCGGCATTTCCTCGAAGTGTTCAATCCGAATGCCGCAACGGGCTTCGGCGTTGCCGAGACCGGCGCCTTCGTGAACGACTGCATCGTACGGGCTTTGGCGAGCCTCACGCGCGCCGAGCGGCCGGAGTTTCTGAAGATCGTCTATAACGGCCGCCGCGCGCTCGAAGAGCTGGTCGCTCATGACGACACTGTCGTCATCGGCGTGATGGGCGGGGCGAGCGGCACGCATCGCGATGCGATGGAAATGGTCGCCCGCGCCGAGGCGAGCGGCGCCCGCCTCGCCATTTTCGGCCGCAAGATCAACCTTGCCGAACACCAGCTGTCGCTGACGACCTGGATGCGCGCCGTCGCGAACCGAAACGTGACGCCGGCGGAAGCCGTTCGCGGCTATCACGGCGACCTGCAGCGGTTCGGCCTGAAGCCGGACCGCGCGCTCGACCTCGACAACACGATCACCGATGCGGCGCTGAGGGAAGACGGCAGCCCGTAGCCGTCTGCGCAGAAGCGGCCGATCCAAATGCAGTTCGCCCCGGCTTGCCGGGGCGAACGTGTTTTCAGGCTTTGTCGCTTGATCAGACCGTGAGGTAGGAGGAGATGATCGACGCGATCTCCGATTGCGCATCGCTCTCGGCCTTGGGCTCTGCAGAGCTCGGATCTTCCGCTGCAGACTCGTCGCTCATGGGCGGAGAAGCGAAGTTCTGTGCGCCCCCGCCACCTTGCGGCAGGGCGTTGATCTGTGCCGAGGTCATGGCGGCAAGCTGGCCGGGCGTGAAGGCGGCAGCCTGCTCGGTGGAAAGACCGGCGAGTGTCGCCGTGCCGAGGCCGGAAATCGCGCTTGAGCTCAGCGAGATGATATCCTCAGCCGAGAACGTGGCGAGGTCGTCGGCACCGAGGGCCGCGGCCTGTGTCGCCGTCAGCGCACCGATCTGGTCGGACGAGAGCGCCCCCACCTGCTGGGCGCCGAGTGCCGACATCTGGCCATAGGTGAGAGCGGCGACCTGAGCCGTCGACAGGGCTGCGATCGACGCCGTCGACAGTGCGCCGATCGTGCCGCTCGAAAGCCCGCGGATGGCTGCCGTGCCGATGGCCGCCAGCTCCTCGGAGGAGATGGTCTGCATCTGTGCGGAGGTGAGGCCGGCAATGCCCGGCAGGCTCAGCGCGGCGATCTGGGCCAGCGACAAGGCCTCGACCTGTGCGGTGCTGAGTGCTGCGATCTGGGCACTGCTGAGGCCGGAGATCGCTGCCGTGCCGAGGGCGGCGATTTCACCTTCGGAGAGCGTTGCCATATAGCCCGGCGGCAGGCCCTTGATCGCGCTGGCGCTGATCGCGGCGAGCTTGCCGTGCGAGAACGTGTCGAGCGCCTCGGTCGAAAGGCCTGCAAGGGCGGATGAACCGAGGGCCGCGATCTGGCTTGTCGTGAGCGCTTCGACCTGTTCCAGCGTCAGGCCGCCGGTCTGCGTGCTGGTAAGACCGGCCACACCGCCCGTGCTGAGCGCTGCGATCTGGGCAGGCGTCAGTGCGCTGACGTCGATGGCATCGAGGGCGGCAACCTGCTTGGAGGTGAGGGCTCCCAGCTGCTGGGTGGAAAGCCCGGCGACCTGAGCGGAGGTGAGGGCGGCGACCTGGCTTGTGGTGAGCCCGCCGATCCCCGCAGCGCTGAGTGCGGCGATCTGGCTGGCCGAGAAGCCGGCAAGCACCGCCGGCGACAGGCCGGCAATCGCGCTCGAGCTGATGGCCGCCATGTCGGCCGTCGAGAACAGCGCGATGTCATCCGCATCGAGCGCCGCGATCTGCTGCGAGCTCAGGGCGCCGACCTGGGCGCTTGTCAGCGCCTCGACCTGGTCGGCAGTCAGCGCGCCGATCTGGGCGCTCGACAGGCCGGAAATGCCGGAGGGGCTGAAGGCGGCGATCTGCTCGGGGCTGAGCGCGGCGAGCGTTGCCGTCGACAGACCGGACATGGCCCGTGAATTGATCGCGGCAAGATCGGCCGTCGAGAACAGTTCGAGGTCTTCGGCCTCAAGCGCTGCGATCTGATGCGAATTCAGCGCGGCGACCTGCTTGCTGGTCAGGGCCTCCGCCTGGCTGCTGGAAAGCGCTGCGACCTGCGCGGTGGAAAGGGCGGCGATGCCGGCCGTGCCGAGGGCGGCGATCTGCTCGGGCGAGAGGACTGCGATGTCGTCCGTACCGAGCGCGCCGATCTGTGCCGATCCGAAGGCGGCGAGCTGGGGCTTGGTCAGCGCCTCCAGCTGGTCGCTGCTGAGGGCGTTGACCTGTGTGGATGTCAGGCCGGCCCCGTTCAGCGCTGCGATCTGCGCCGTCGTCAGGGCCGCGATAGTTGCCGCCGACAGGCCGGAGACCGCGCCTGATGTGATTGCGGCCATCTCGGCGGCGGTGAAGGTCTCCATCGTGTCGGCGCTGAAGGCGGCGACCTGGCTGGAACTCAGTGCGGCGATCTGGCCGCTGGTCAGCGCCTCGGCCTGGCTGGTGGACAGGACGGAAATCTGGTCCGTGGTGAGGCCGGAAACACCGGCCGAGCCGAGGGCGGCGATCTGCGCCGGCGAAAGGGCGGCGATGTCGTCCGTGCTGAGCGCTGCGGTCTGCTTCGACCCGAGGGCGGCGAGCTGGGCCGTGGTGAGCGCACCGACCTGATCGGTGGAAAGGGCGGCGATCTGGCTGCTCGTCATGCCGGAAAGGCCGGCCGGGCCGAGCGCGGCGATCTGGCTCGTCGTCAGCGAGGCGAGCATGTCGGTCGACAGGCCCGACATCGCGCTGGAGCTGATGGCGGCCATGTCGGCGACGGAGAAGGTGTCGAGGTCGTCGAGATCGAGCGCCGCGATCTGGCGTGAGGTGAGGGCGGCGACCTGCTTGCTGCTCAGGGCCTCGGCCTGGGCGGTGGAGAGCGCCGCGATCTGGTCGGTGGAGAGGCCGGCAATGGCGGCCGTGCTGAGGGCGGCAACCTGCTCCGTCGAAAGCGCGGCAATGTATTCCGTGCCGAGCGTTGCGATCTGCCGGGCATCGAGGGCGCGAACCTGGGCAGGCGACAGGGCGTCGAGCTGGGCGCTGGTGAGGGCCTGGATCTGGCGGGTTGCAAGGCCGCCGATTGCAGCGGTGCTGAGGGCTGCCACCTGCGCCGTCGAGAGGTTCGCGATTGCGGCCGTCGAGAGGCCGGAGACCGCGTTTGCGCCGATGGCGGCGATCTCGCGCGTCGAGAAGGTGGCGATGTCGTCGGTCCCGAAGGCCGCAAGCTGCGCCGAGCTCATCGCGCCGATCTGGGTGCTGGTGAGCGCTTCGGCCTGGGCGACGCTGAGCGCTTCGAACTGCCGTGCCGTCATGCCGCCGATACCGGCGGTGCTGAAGGCTGCGATCTGGGCGGTCGAAAGGGCCGCGAGCGTTTCGGTCGAGATCCCGGCAATGGCGTTCGAGCCGATGGCGGCGATATCCCGGGTCGAGAAGGTGGCGAGGTCATCGGCACCGAAGGTGGCGAGCTGGGCGGAGCTGAGGGCCGCAACCTGCTGGCTGGTCAGGGCTTCGGCCTGGGCGGTGGAGAGGGCGGCGAGCTGCTGGGCGCTCATCGCGCCGATGGCGGCGGTGCTGAAGGCGGCGATCTGTGCCGTCGAGAGCGCGGCGATTGCGGCCGGAGACAGCCCGGCGATGGCGCCGGAGCTGATCATGCCGATATCCCTCGGCGAGAAGGTGGCGATGTCGTCGGTGCCGAGTTCGCTGATCTGGTCGGACTTGAGGGAGCCCACCTGCGCACTGGTCAGCGCTTCGGCCTGGGCGGTGGAAAGGGTGGCGAGCTGTTCGGAGGTGAAGCCCGCGATGCTGCCGGCATTGAGCGCGGCGATTTGAGCCGTGGTCAGTGCCGCCACGTTGTCGGTTCCCAGCGCGGCGATCTGCGCGGAGGAGAGTGCCGCCATCTGGCGGTTGTTGAGGGCGTTGATCTGTGCCGTGGTGAGTGCTGCGATCTGGTTTGCGGTCAGGCCGGAAATGCCGACGCCGCTGAGTGCATTGATCTGGGCGCTCGTCAGCGAGGCGATGTCGGCGGGGCTGAGGGCACCGACCTGTCCGGAGTTGAGCCCGCCGATCTGTGCCGTGGTCAGGGCCGCGACCTGCTCGGAGGTGAGGCCCGCCATCTGGTTCGTGGTGAGGCCGCTGATGGCGGCGGGGTTGAGACTGGCGATCTGCGCGGTGGAGAGGACATCGATGTCGTCGTCAAGGCCGGCGAGCTGGGTGGCGTTCAGCGCCCGCAGCTGGGCGGTGGAGAGCTGGCTCACCTGCTGCGAGGTCAGCGCATCGAGCTGGCTGCTGGTCAGGCCCGTCATGCTGCTCGTGCTGAGGGCGGCAAGCTGATCGGAGGAGAGCGCGGTGATGGAGCCGGCACTCAGGCCGGGAATGGCGCGGAAGGAAAGGGCGGCGACCTGCGCGGTCGAAAGCGCCCGGATGTCTTCCACCTCGAAGGCGCCGGCCTGCGTGGGGGTGAGGCTGGCGATCTGGGCGGTGGTGAGGGCGGCGATCTGGGCGGAGGACAGCGCCTCGATCTGCCGGGCGCTCATGCCCGGGATCGCATAGCGGTCGAGAGCGGCGATCTGGCTGGCCGAAAGGCCGGTGAGCACATCGGCATCAAGCCCGGAAATCGCCCGGCTGCTGATGGCCGCAAGGTCGGCGCTCGAGAAGGTCGCGATGTCGGCCGCGGTCAACGCGGCAAGCTGGTTGGCGCTCAGCGCCTTGACCTGGGTCGGGGTCAAGGCCTCGATCTGTGCCGTGCTCAGCGCTTCGATCTGGCTGGGCGAAAGGATGGCGATGACACTGGCACTGAGGGCTGCGATCTGGCCGGTGGTGAGCGAGGCGAGGACCGTTCCGTCCATCCCGGAGAACTGCTTGGCGGAAAGGCCGGCGATCTGCGCGGTCGACAGCGCGCCGACCTGCTCGTCCGAAAGCCCGATGAAGGCATCGGACGTGATGCCCTGCATCGCCTTGGCATTGATCGCCGCCATGTCCTCCGTCGAGAAGGTGGCAAGGTCGTCCGCGCCGAGGAATGCGATCTGCTGGGCGCTGAGCGCGCGGACCTGCACCGGCGAGAAGGCCTCGACCTGCTCGGGGGTGAGGGCGGCGATCTGCGTCGACTTCAGGCTGGCGATGGCGCTGGTTCCGAGGGCCGCGATCTGGTCGGTGGAAAGCGCGGCGATGGCCTCACTGCTGAGGCCGGATATGGCCTTGGCATTGATCGCGGCGATATGTGCTTCGGTGAGCATCGCCATGTCTTCAGGGCCGAGGGCTGAAAGCTGTGTCGCGCCGAGTGCCGCGACCTGGGCGGTGGAAAGCGCCTCGATCTGTTCGGCTTCGAGGGCGCGGATCTGCGCACCCGTCAGGCTGCCGAGCGCGCCGCCGCTGAGCGCGGCGATCTGGTCGGTGGTGAGGGTCGCGACGGCGGCCGTGCTGAGGCCGGAAATGCCGCGATTGCTGATGGCCGCCATGTCCGCGGTCGAGAAGGTGGCGATGGCGTCCGGCGCCAGTGCGGCGAGCTGGACGGCGCTCATGGCGCGGACCTGATTGGGCGTGAAGGCCTCGACCTGCTCGGTGGTGAGCGCGGCGAGCTGCGACGATTTGAGGGCCGTGATCTGGCCGGTCGTCAGTGCCGCGATCTGCTCGGGGGTGAGGCGGGAGATGGAGTCGCTGCCGAGGCTGGAAAGCGCGTTGACCGAAAGCGCGGCGATATCGGCGGTCGAGAAGGTTTCCAGCGCCTCGGGAGAGAGAACGCCGACCTGCCGGGCCGTCAGCGCCTTGACCTGCGCGACCGTGAGGGCTTCGGCCTGTGCGACTTCGAGCGCGGCGATCTGCTGCGTCGAGAGGCCGGGGATCGATTTCACGCTGAGCGCGGCGATCTGGTCGGTGGAAAGGCTGGCAATCGTGCCGGTGGAAAGGCCCGTTACGGCGCTCGCCGAGAGGGCGGCGATGTCGGCGGTCGAGAACACCGCAAGGTCATCGGCTTCGAGCGCGGCGATCTGGGTTGCGGTGAGCGCCTTGGCCTGCACCGGCGAGAGGGCTTCGACCTGGCCGCTGGCGAGGACGGCGATCTGGGCGGTCGTCAGGCCGGGGATGGCGCTGCTGTTGACGGCGGCGATCTGGAGCGTGGAGAACAGCGCGATGCCGGCGGTGCCGAGCGCGGCGATCTGTCTTGCGGAAAGCGCATTGATCTGCGCCGTCGACAGTGCCTCGATCTGCGCCTGCGAAAGGGCGGCGACGGCGGCGGTGTTGAGCCCCTTCAGCGCGGTGTTGTTGATGGCGGCGAGGGCGTCGCTGGAGAGCGCGGCGATATCGTCGGCACCGAGCGCGCCGATCTGCGCCATGTTCATCCCGCGCACCTGGGTGGACGTGAAGAGCTCGATCTGGGCCGGGCTGAGGGCATTGATCTGCATCACCGTCAGGGCCTGGATGGCGGACGGGCTGAGCGCCTCGATCTGGTCGGCGGAGAGTGCGGCGATGACGCCGATGCTGAGGCTGGGAACGGCACGGCTGGAGATCGCCGCGATATCCTGGCTGGAGAAGGTGGCAAGGCCGGACGATCCCATGGCCGTAAGCTGCTGGCCGGTAAGCGCGCGGACCTGCGCCGGGGTCAATGCCTCGATCTGCGCGGTGTTCATGGCGCTGATCTGGGTCGATCGGAGACCTGTCAGCGCGCTGGTGCTGAGCGCTGCGATCTGTGTCTCGCTGAAGGCGGCAACCGCTTCGGCGCTGAGTGCTGCGATCTGCGTCGGCTTGAGGAGTGCGACCTGCGCCGTCGTGAGCGCTGCGATCTGTTCCGGGGTCAGCGACGTGGTCTGCGCCGGCGTGAAGCCCGCGATGGCGAGCGGCGTCAGGGCGCTGATCTGTTCGGAGGAAAGGGCGGCGATGGCCGCGGTGCCGAGAAGCTGCACGGCCTTGTAGCTGATGGCCGCCATGTCGTCGGTGGAGAAGGTCGCGATGTCCGCGGGGTCGAGGGCGGCGAGCTGGGCGGCGCTCAGCATGCGGACCTGCGAGACCGTCAGCGCCTCCGCCTGCTCGGACGACAGGCCTCTCATCTGGGTCGCGGTGAGGGCGGCGACCTGGGAGGGAGCAAGGTTCTCGATGGCGATTTTGTCGAGAGCGCTGAGCTGGTCGAGCGACAGGCCGATGATGGCGCTTTGCGAAATGGCGCTCAGCTGTCGGGTGTTGAGGGTCTCGATGTCCTCGACTTCCAGCGCCGCGATCTGCTTGGAAGAGAAGGCATTGAGCTGGCTCGTGGAGAGCGAGGCGACGTCCTCCGTCGTCCAGGCCAGGATTGCCGAAGTGGAGAGTTGCTTGATCTGGGCGATGCTCAGGGTGGGCACGATCGACGTCATGGGCAAAGTCCTGAAATATGGAATCGAAAGAACAGCAAATTCACCATTCGGCTGATTTTCGATACAATCGCGAGCTTGCCTGAACCTGTACGTGGAGGTTGCGGGGCGGAATGCCTGAATTCCCGGGAGTTTGCGGGCTTTCCTGCCCGCGCGGGACGGCCGAAGGGTGCCCCTGTCGGCCGGTGTTCTACGCGGCGCCGTAAAGCACCGGCATGAGGCCTGCGGAAGCCTGGAAACGCAGCCAGGATTTGTGTTCCGGTCGGGTCCAGCCGGTTTCGGCGACGGCCGAGAGGCGGGGGAAGACGAGACGGTCGAAGACGGCGCGGTCGAGCATCGGCTCTGACCAGATGCAGGCCTGCACGCCGAGCAGCCTGGCCTTCTGCGCCTCGTTCCAGCCGGAGACGGGATCGAAGGCGTAGGTCATTTCTGGCGTCGAGGCGCCAGCCCAGCTTGCTCCCGGCTCGTCCCAGTCGGCCGAATGCGCCATGTCGAGATAATAGGCCTGGCCCGGGCAGACGACCATCGTGTAGCCCTCGTCGGCAAGTGCCGCCGAGGCCGCGACGTCCCGCCAGCCGCAGAGATAGGTCGTGTCCTTGTCGATGACGTTGCCGTGCGCGGCTTCCTGCCAGCCGCCGGTGGTGCAGCCCTGTGCGGTGAGGAATGCCTGGATGCGCCTGAGGAAGATCGCCTGCAACGCCGCCGCGCCGGACCCTTCGATGGCATCGGCGCCGTGCGTGTTGGTGATCACGTTGAGCCGTTTCGCATGGGCTTCGCTCATGTCCCTTCCGGCGATTTCGGACAGTTTCGCGAGCGCCTCCGGCGAGCCGGACCACGCGCCGATCGGGACTTCGTCTGCGCCGATGTGGATGGTTCGGAAGGGGAAAAGCGCGATCAGTTCCGCAAGGATCGTTTCCACGACACGGTAGGTCGTCTCGCGTGCGGGGTTGAGGCAATTGTCGGCAAAGCCCTGGACTGAATGGTAGCTGCCCCGCTCGTCGGGATCGCGGAGCTCGGGGATGGCTATTTGCAGGGCATGGCAATGGCCGGGCATGTCGATTTCCGGCACGATCTCGATGCCGTAGTCCTGGGCATGTCCGACGATGTCGCGGATGGCAGCCTTGCTGTAGTAGCCGCCGCTGCGTTCCGCGCCGGTACCGAGCAAAGGCGGAATGGCAAGACCTTCGCCGCGCCAGGCGCTTGTTGCCGTCAGTGCCGGATAGGCATCGATCTCGACCCGCCAGGCCTCGTCGTCGGAGAGGTGCCAGTGGAAGCGGTTGAGCTTGTTCCAGGCGAGAACGGAAAGCAGCCGCCGGATTTCCGCTGCGCCGTAGAACCGGCGTGCCACGTCGAGATGCAGCCCGCGCCAGCCCATCGCCGGCGCATCGGCGATCTGTCCTTCTGCCGGAAACCCGAAGGCGTGCGGATAATGATGCGCGCCGCGCCAGATCTGGCCGAGCGTGATGAGCCCATAGAGGAATCCGGTCTGCCCGGAGGCGTGGATGGCGACGGAACCGGGTGTGAAGACCAGTTCATGCGCCTCGGCGGCGAGCGTTTGCCGTATGTGGAAATGCACCGGCAGTCCGCCCTCCTCGGCAGGGCGGACGATGCCTTCGACGGCGAAAAGTGCTTCGGTCAGCCGCCGGAATGCTGCCGCCGCCGCCGTTGCCATGGCATCCTCCGCAAGAAGCGTCAGGCCGGCGGGGGCGGGGCCGAGGCGGGTGAGCGCGACATGGTTCGGCCAGGGGATGACCGAAACCGGTGCCGGTGGTCTGGCGGGCACGGGATAGGGCTCCATGCCCCGTTTCGGCGCAGCGTTGCCGCCCATGCGCCTCGTCGGCGTGGTGGCGACCCGGCGCGTGCTGCCGTCGGGAAAGAGCAGATAGGCGCCGCGTGCACCGTCCGTCCAGTGCTGGAATGCCCAGGACAGGCCATGGATGGTGACGGTCCAGCTTGCGCCGGCGCCAAGCTCCAGCCCCTCCGGCGGCAGCAGCTCCGTGAAGGTGGAAAGCCGCCGGCCGATATGGCCGCCCTCCGCGGTTGCCGTGGCATCGACCTGACAGGGGCCGCTGAAGCACAGGCGGAAATTGCCGATGGCGGTCGCCCCGTCGTTGTGCAACGTGAGCCGGTAGGCCATCGCCTGCTCTCCCGCGGCCGGGATCCAGACGGTTTCGAGCGTAAGGCCGTGGAGGTCATGCGCCGACATGGCAATCATCCCTGGACCGGCAGCATGCCGGCATAGATACCGGGCGCCGAGTCCGGGATCGGCATGGCATTGACCGTCTTCTCGTAGAAGGCCGAAGGTCCGACATCGCCGATGATCGCGTAGCCGTATCCCATCGCCTTCAGGTCGAAGAGGCTGGCAAGCAACAGGGCATGGCCGATGCCGAGCCCGCGCGCGTCCGCTTCCACCCCCGTCGGTCCGAAAAAGCCGCGGGCGATCGCTTCATGACAGGCGAAACCGACGAGCCGGCGCTCGCGGGTTGCGATGAAGACGGTGGGCGGCTGGCGCGTCAGCGCGACCGCGGTCTCGCTGGCCCAGCCATTGCCGAACATATCCGCCACCCAGTCGGTGACGAGCCTGGCTTCGGGCGCAAGGGCCCTGCGGATCGTCACGCCGGCCTGCGTCATCCGGGCATCGAGCGCCGGGTCGGGATGAAGACGCGAGAGATTGACGAGATAGTCCAAGGCCACGCCTCCGGTTCGATGATCCCCTTAGAGGATTGGTAGTCAATCGCCGTGATTAAGGCAAACTGCCAGATTTTGTGTGGCCGATGGCGATAGGAATTCCCTATCAAGCCATTCGAACTGGCCTCTTGATCAATCCTGACGAATGGCAAATACCTGATTTATGGATACTCGTTTTATCGGAAAGAAATCCTCTGCGGCCGGTGGCTGGGGGGCGTTGAAAAGCTGTGGCAAGCGACTGCTTGAAAGCGGCACGCCGCTGTCGGGCGCCAGGGCCATGCTGAAGGCGAACCAGCCGGACGGGTTCGATTGCCCGGGCTGTGCCTGGGGGGATCCCGAGCACGGCTCTTCCTTCGAATTCTGCGAGAACGGCGTGAAGGCGGTTGCCTGGGAGGCGACGGAAAAGCGGGCAACGCCCGCCTTCTTCGCCGCCCATACGGTCGCGGACCTGCGCAAGCTGAGCGACTACGAGCTGGAACTCCATGGCCGCCTCACCCATCCGATGCGCTATGACGCGGCGAGCGACCGCTATCTGCCGGTCGCCTGGGACGATGCTTTCACAGAAATCGGCAACATCCTGAAGAGCCTCGACAATCCTGATCGTGCGGAGTTCTACACTTCCGGCCGCGCCAGCAACGAAGCGGCCTATCTCTATCAGCTCTTCGTCCGCCTCTACGGCACGAACAATTTTCCCGATTGCTCGAACATGTGCCACGAGGCGAGCGGCGTTGCGCTGCGCCAGGCGATCGGCGTCGGCAAGGGAACGGTGTTGCTCGAGGATTTCGAGGCGGCGGACGCGATCTTCGTGATCGGCCAGAACCCCGGCACCAATCATCCGCGCATGCTAGGGGACCTGCGCCGGGCGGCCCTGCGCGGCGCGCGCATCGTCGTCTTCAATCCGATCCGCGAGCGGGGCCTGGAGCGTTTCTCCGATCCGCAGGACAAGATCGAGATGCTGCGTGGCGGCTCGACCGACATTGCCAGCCACTATTTCCAGCCGCAGCTCGGCGGTGACATGGCGGCCGTGCGCGGCATGGCGAAGGCGGTGCTTGCAGCGGAGGACGCGGCGGTTGCGGCGGGCCTGCCGCCGGTGCTCGACCATGCTTTCCTTGCCGAACATTGCGTGGATTTTTCCGCCTATCGTGCCGCGGTCGAGGCGACCGGCTGGTCCGAGATCGAGGACCAGTCCGGCCTGACACGGGCCGAGATCGAGCGTGCGGCGGCGGTCTACATGCAGGCCGAGCGCGTCATCTGCACCTGGGCGATGGGCGTGACGCAGCATGTGCATTCCGTCGCGACGATCCGCGAGATCGCCAACTTCATGTTCCTGCGCGGCAATATCGGCCGGCCGGGAGCAGGTCTCTGCCCGGTGCGCGGTCATTCCAACGTGCAGGGCGACCGCACGGTCGGCATCAACGAGAAGCCGCCGGAAGCTTTCCTTGATGCGCTGGAGCGGGAGTTCGGCTTTTCTCCACCGCGCCAACACGGGCACAATGTGCTGTCGGCAATCGGTGCCATGCTGGATGGCTCGGCGGAGGCCTTCATCGGCCTCGGCGGTAATTTCGCCCGCGCGACGCCGGACAGCACGCTGGTGGAAACGGCGCTGCGCCGGCTCAAGCTGACGGTGAACATCGCCACGAAGCCCAACCACTCGCACCTGATGCCGGGAGAGGTGTCCTTCATCCTGCCCTGCCTTGGCCGCACCGAGATGGACCTTGCGCCCGGCGGCAATTCCCAGCTGATCAGCGTCGAGGATTCGATGAGCATGGTGCATGGCTCGGCCGGTATCAACCGGCCCGCCTCGCCGCATCTGAAATCGGAAGTGGCGATTATCGCCGGCATCGCCGAGGCGACGGTCGGCAGCGGCATCGTGCGCTGGAGTGCGCTTGCGGAAGACTATGACCGCATCCGCGACCATATCGAGGCGACCATTCCGGGTTTTACGGATTACAACACGCGCCTGCGCAAGCCGCGCGGCTTCCTCCTGCGCAATGCGGCGTCGCACCGGGAATGGGATACGCCTGCCGGCAAGGCCTCCTTCTCCTCCGGCCCGCTGCCGGAGGAGACGGTGCACCAACGGGCGCGCAAGGCCGGCGGGCGCTTCGCGCTGCAGACGTTCCGCTCGCACGACCAGTACAATACGACCGTCTACGGCCTCGACGACCGCTACCGCGGCGTCTACGGCGAACGGCAGGTCATCTTCATCCATCCCGAGGACCTGAAGGCCATGGAGGCGGAAGCCGGTGACCGGGTGGACGTCGTCGGCGCTCACAACGACGGGATCGAACGCGTGGCGCGCGACTTCCGCTTCGTGCCCTATGACGTGCCGCGCGGCAGCATCGCGGGCTACTATCCGGAGCTGAACGTGCTGGTGCCGCTCTCCAGCGCCGGGGAGGAAAGCGACACGCCGACCTCCAAGTCGATCATGGTCTCCTTCCGCAGGCGCGAGGCCGCGTGAGCGGCGAGGTGAGGGAGGCCGGGGACTTCCTGGCGCTTGTCGCCCGCGTGCAGGGCGAGGATCCTCGGCTGACGGGCATCCAGGCCGCGCTCGTCGCGGCCGCTCGCATGGGCGTCGCGAGCGACAGCCGCACGTTCGCCAACCGCCTCGGCCTTGCCCACGCCCTTGTGCTGAGGGAATTGAACGCGTTGGCCGAGCGCGGTGTGGTCCGCATCGACGGGCGGGATGCGCGCACGATGCGGACCCGCTATTGCCTCGGACAGGCTGCAGTCGGGCCTATTTGACGGCCGTGGGCTGGAAGCCGGCCGCGAATTTTTCGGCCTTCCTGACGGCCTTTCCTCCGAGCTTTTCGCCGAGCGCCGCCGCGATCTCTCCCGCCCGTTCGACGCCGTTGGCTTTTGCCAGCGTGAACCAGTTGAGTGCCTGCCCGGCATCTTTCTTGAGGCCTGTGCCGTCGAGATAGAGCGTGGCAAGCCGGAACTGCGCCTCGTTGTAGCCCTGTCTTGCCGCCTTGCCGACCCATTCGGCGCCGGCGGCGGGATTCTTTTTCAGGGCGCTGCCGTCGAGATAGAGGTCCCCGAGCCGGAGCTCGGCATAGATATGGCCCATTTCCGCGGCGCCTGTCAGCAGGATCTCCGCCTGGGCGACGTCCTTCGGCACGGCCTTGCCGTCGAGGTAATAGGCCGAGAGCTTCTCCATGGCCGGAGCGAATCCCTGTTTTGCCGCCCGCCAGAGCCAGTAGGCCGCCTTCTGCGGATCGGCCGTCACGCCGAGACCGTTCTCGTAGATCAAGGCAAGGTTGAACTCGGCGAAGACGTTCTTCTTCGCCGCCCCCAGCACATACCAGTAGCGGGCTTCCGTCAGGTTCTTCTCGATGCCGCGGCCGTCGCGATAGACGTCGCCCAGCGAACGATAGGCGATCGGAAAGCCGGCACTGGCGCCGGTCCGGTAGATTTCCCGAGCCTCGTCATGCCGGCCGGCGGCATCGATGGCGCGGCCGTAGTTCATGAGGATGCGCAGGCTGTCGGGAAACTGCTTGAGCGCCGTCATGCAGGCCGGCACCGCAGTTTCCGGCTTGATCTGCTTGAAATAGACGCCGACGGCGGGGTCGGCGATCTCCTGCACATGGCCGGCCTCGCGGTCGCACTCGGTGATCTCGGGGTAGAGCGGGTTCTGGGCGAATTCCTCGTAATTCGCCGTGACGCGGCCGGAGATCGCCGGCACGGTCTCGTCGGAGCCCTTCGTCGCATCTTCCAGCCGCAGCCGGGCGAGCTTGGCGAAGACGCCCTCGGGGAATTTTTCGAGATAGCCGCGATACTGGTCGGCGGTGCCGTTCGCCTGGATGCCGTTCCACATCAGAAGGTCCTCGGCCGCATTGATGCTGCGATCGACCGGCAGAGCCGCAACCTCCTGTTCCTTCTCCTCCTTCGGCTTGTTCGCTTCGGTCAGCGTATCGACGCGCATTTCGGCGATGTCGGCAAAGAGGCCCTGGGGGAAAGCGGCGAGGTAGGATTGGTAGCTTTTGGTCGTGTCGCCGTCGGCGGCTGCCTGCCAGGCTTCGGCATCCTTGGTTGCTTCCGCGGAGAACTTCGGCACTTCCGGCAGGGCGTCGGTGAAGAAGAAGTCCTTGGTCAGCGAGGAATTGTCCCACGGTACCTGCTCGCCGCCGGTCTCCTCGACAACCCGCTCGCGCACCCGCTTGAAGACCTGCTCGATGGGCAGGCCCGGCGCGGTGATGAAGTCGGCGAGTGCCCGCGTGAAGGGACTGTTACCCTTCGTGCCGTCCGTCGCGACCTTTCCCGGTGCGGTGGCGAAGGCGATGAAGGTGCCCAGCGGCCCGGTGGCACGCGCAAGGCCGCGTGTTGCGCCGTCATTGGCCGCCGTGCCCGCCGAGCGGTTGGTCTCCAGCGGATTGTTGCGGCAGGCATCGACGATGAACACGGCGATGCGTGGGCGGGCGCGCTCGATCTGCTCGGTGATCATCTTCAGGCTGAAGGCTTCGAGCGGCAGGTCGGAAGAGGAGGTGAGCTGGCTGTCCGTCGGGATCAGATAGTTCTCGTCGGCGAACTGGATGCCGTGGCCGGCATAGTAGACGACGAGATTGGTTTCCGGCGTCAGCGCCTCGGTCAGGCTCTTCAGCGCGCGAACCATCTGCTGGCGGTCGCCGTCGATGACCGAGACGATCTTGAAGCCGGCGGCGGAGAGCGCCTTTTCCATCAGCTTGGCGTCGCTCTGCGCATTGGGCAGGCGCGGAAGATCGGTATATTTGCCGTTGCCGATCACCAGCGCGACGCGGTTGTCTGCGGCGGCGAACGCCGCGGTCGCCATCGAGAAAAACAGAACGAGAAGAAGACACAATCTTTGCATGAGCATCGCCACCCCATGAAGATCCTGGCAGGAGGCTAGCATAGTCCTCCGGCCCGATACTGGACAAGACGGGATGCAGCCCGGCGTTATTCTGCATCCCCGTCCTCAAAACTGCCTTCCAGCATGCGCGCCAGCGTTTCAGCGCCGTTCCGCCAGCCATCTCCGGCCTCGGCGATGCCTGTGCATGCCGTTGCCAAATTAGCTTGCACGTCGGCACGAAGCAGTCTGCCGAGGGCGGTGGAGAGGTGCGCCTCGTCGTCCGCAACGCGATGCAGCAAGGCGGCACCGTGGCTCTCGGCCCAGCGTGCGCGATCGACCTGTCGGTCCATGTCCGGGCTTTCGTCCGGCACGAAGAGGGTGGGAATGCCACCTGCAATGTTCTCATGGAACGTGTTGTAGCCTGCCCGCACGATCGCGGCGTCCCAGGCGCGGCTTACGGCATAGGCGGGGTGGCGCATGAGCCGGTGGTGGCGTTCGGGATGGCGGGGCGCGGTCTTTCCGGTCAGGGGGGACTGTAGTTCCAGCACATGCAGGTCGGCCCTTGCAAGGAGGTCGTCCAGCAGCCGGGTGTGAAGACGCATGAGATCGGGATTGGCGGAACGGGAGAGGTCGAGAAGGACGACGGTGGCTGTCTGTGGCAGGCCGAGTGTTTGTCGCGCCGCATCACGCGCCAGGCGCTCCGACGGGTCGATCAGCAGCATCGGAGGTACCAGCCGGGTCTTTGCTCGGTCGGCTGCGGTCGGCCCGCCATCGTATTCGCCGGCATAGTCGTCTGGTTCGATGATGATGGGGAAATGCGCGCCGGCACCGATATAGCTCTCATGGTGTGCCGGCCACATTCCGCGCCGGATCCAGATGGCCTGCACGCCGGGATGATGGCTGAGGGCCTTGATGACGCCGTCGAAGACGAAATTGACGTCGTAGACGAGGGTGGTGGCGTGATGGGCTTCGAGCAGCAGACCGATTTCCGCGGCGAGCCGGTCGTTCCAGGCGGCGGGCTCCTCGCCGGTCAGCCCATGATGCGGCACGAAATGCACGGAAAAGCCGAGATCGCGCACGATGTCTGCGCTGTAGCTCATGGTCAGGAAGGCGGCCGGGCGGTGTTTCAGCCGTCTTGCGACCGCAAGCTGGCGAGTGAGATGGCCCTGGCCGATGCCGTTCGCCGAGACGAACAGGATGCCGTCGGGACGATCAGAGAGAGGGACAGGGCTTGCCGGCTGCGCCGTTGCCGCCCGCTCATCGAGGGTTGGCCGATCCTCCAGCCTTTCGATGAAGAAGACGGCACTGTTGTTGAAGCCGCGCCAGGCCGTTTCCGGCACGTTGATGGCGAGAAGCCGTTCTGCGGGAACGAGGCGGGTCGCGTCGTAATCCGCGGGCAGCGGCAGGACCGCGCCGAGCGTATCGGCGAGATCCTCCGGGGAGAAGATGCGCATGTGATCCGACTGACCGAAGCGTGCTGTGCGCTCGGCCCCGGTGTGCCCCTCCAGCGCCTCGCGGAACCCGCCTTCGAGGAAGGGGATGCTGAAAATATGCAAGCCGCCGGGTTTCACCAAACGGTGGAGGCCGGCGGCGACGGCGCGATAGTCGCAGGCGACGTGTTCGAGCACATGGTTGTGCAGCACGATATCGAAGGAAGCCGGGGCAAGGGTTGGAAGATCGCGGCAGAGATCGAGACGGGTGACGGCGAAAGGGAATTGGCCGGGGTCGATGTCGGCGCTGAGATAGCTGCTGCCGAAGCGGTTTCGAAAGGGGGTGGCGAGGCACTCTTCGGGAGCGAGGTGCAGGATGCGGCGATTTCCCGACAGGAGGCCGCGCAGGCGCAGCACCTCGAAGATCAGCCGGTGACGCTCCAGCGAACCGCAACCCTCGCAGCGCACGTTTCGGCGCAGGAAGGCGCTGTCCTTCTCGCCATAGGTATCCCCGAAATCCGGACTGCCGCAGATGTTGCAGGTTGGCGAGGCCACCGTCGTCCTCACAGGCTGTCGAGCTTGGTGATGTCCCAGTCGGTCCGGACGATCCGGGCATGGTCCTCCACGTAACGGGCGATGTCGCGGGCGCCGTTCGTCCAGGTGATAGACCGGCAGCGGCGCACCACGCTCTCTCGTTCCACCGGATCCAGCAGGCGCTCGACATGGGCCGCGGCAAAGCCGAGGTCGTAGTCGCGGCGCATCAGCCAGCCGCGGCCGGTGAGTTCCGCCCAGCGGGCGCGGCTTGCCTGCAGGTCCATCTCGTCGGCTTCGTTCGGCACGAACAGTGTCGGGACGGCGCCGAGCACCTGTTCGTGAAAGGTGTTGTAGCCGGCCGCGGTGATCGCCGCGTCGAAGGCGTTGCTGAAGCGGAAGCTCGGGAAGAGCTCGACCACCCGGTGCCGCTCGCCCAGCCTTTCGAGGCCGGCGGCGTCGGGCGTGATCGGCGAGCGGATCTCGAGCGCGATCGTGTCGGGGCGGCGCAGCACTTCGGCGAGCAGCGCGCTGCGAATATCCCGCATGTCGAAATTGGCGCCCGAGCCGAGCTGGAAGGCGACGACGGTTATGCCTTCGGGCAGGCCCAGCGCGGCCCGCGCGCTTTCGCGTGCCATGCGGTCGGCCGGGTCGAGCTGCAGGACGGGCGGCACGAGGAAGGTTTCCCTGCGGCAGGCTGCGGTTGGGCCGTGATCGAAGGTTTCCGCCAGCTCGCCGGGTTCGATCACCGCATCGAAATGGTCGGTGAAGTCGAGGAACACCCGGTGGGATTCCCGCCAGAGCGGTCGCCGCACCCAGATCTTGAAGAGATCGGGAAACGCGCCGAGCGCCCGGGTGACGCCTTCGAAAACCGCCGTCGCATCATAGGCGAAGACAGCGGGGCGCAGATGGGCGATGAGTTCGAACAGCTCCTCGGCAAGGCAGGTGTTCCAGTCCTCGGGGTCGGCATTGAGGATGCGGTGATGCGGCAGGAAATGCGCCTGGTAGCCCTGCTGTACGGCCGCCTTCATGGAATAGGACATGGTGGCGAAGACCGGTGTCAGACCCGACGGCAGCCGCTGCGCGACGGCGAGCTGCTGGGTGAGGTGTCCGACGCCGATGCCGTTGCTGGAGGCAAAGAGCACATTGCGTTGCGGCAGGGCCGGAAAGAGCCTGCCATCGAAGGATGGCGCCTCTTCCGACGCCCCCATGATGCGGTTGAGACGGTCGGCATAGATCGCCGCGTCGTGGTTGTTTTCGACGAAGCGGCGCGCCTGCATACATTGCGACCGGTAGCGCTCCGGGTCGTTCACGAAGCCATCGATGAGGCGCTCGACATCTTGAGGTTCGCCGTAGATCGCTGCCTTTCCAAACAGCAGCGCGAAATGCGGGGGCAGGATGACGACAAGACCGGTCGCGAGCGCTTCGAGGATCGTCCGCCCGAAGGCCTCCGACCAGGCCGGATCATGGAAGTAGACATAGAAATCGAGCGTGCCGAGGAAGGTCGGAACACCGTCCCAGGTGAAGGGCACCAGCTCCCAGTTCGGCGGGATCGCGCCGTATTTTTCAGTGAGGAACGTATCGGCGCCGAGCGCGCGCACGCGAAACCGTGCGCCATCGGCCGGGTAGGCGAGCAGCACGTCCTCGGCGGTCGGCCACTTCAACGGGTCGGGGCGTGAGTGTCGCCCGATGACGACGGGATAGGCGGGCTCTCGGGCCGGTTTTGCCGCCCAGTCGTCAAGGTCGATGAGATTGCCCCAGTCCTCCTCCAGCATATGCGCATAGGGCGGCAGGCGGCGCGGAAGGCTGTCGCGCACGACGGCGCTGACCGGCGCCAGGAACACATCGCTGCCGAAGGCGTCGCAGGCATGGGCAACGACGCGTTCGAGGTCGTACTGCCGGCGGACGTCTCCGTCATACATCGGGTGGTGCAGGACGATCAGCAGTTTGTCCGTGGTGATCGACAGCGGGCGCGTCGGGCGGTTCTCGACGATCGTCGGGTGATGGATCAGCACGAGGCGGGCGTGGAGGCGCATGTCGGGGTCGATGCGCTCGGTCAATCCTTCATCGATCAGGCGCCGCAGGTCCGGGTGCATGGGGAAGGGCAGGCCGAGCAGCGGTCCTTTGACGGCGAGCAACCCTGTGCGCAGGCCTGCGCGTGCGGCGGTACGGATTTCCACGGCGAGTGCCGTCGACGTCCCTCCCTCGAAGCGAACATCCGCAACGAAGAGGACGTCGAGCGCCGTGCTCATCGATTGGTCCGCGCCGTCATTGCAGGGGCTGCGGCAAGGAAGGTGTCGATGTTCTGGCCGTAGCTGATGACATGCACCGGCTGCCATTTCGACATGAGGAGACGCCAGCGTTTGGCCAGATAGGCGTTCCAGGAGATTTCGGCGGCGTGCAGCTTCTGTTCGAGGGTGGAGGGCAGGTATTCGAAGATGGCGTTCCTGTCGCGGAACCGCATGAAGTCGAGGCTGTCGGTGAGATAGACGATCTTGTGCTTCGTGCCGAAGCGACGGGCCGTCACGTCGATGATCTCGTCGATCTGCTCCGCCTCGACGCCGATGAGCGTAACGATGATCGTGCTGAGCGCCGGTTGCGAGGCGTAGATGGCGAGGGTTTGCGCCGGCACTTCGTCCGGTGTGGCAGGCTTAGGGCCGCGTTGCGGCAACCAGCCGAAGATCCCCATTTCGCCTCCCCCTCGATCCCGCCGGGGCGGGCCTGAAAGCGCCTCTGGATGAAGGCTATTGCCGGGACCCGGCGCTGTCAACGAAGGGCGAATGGAAAAAGCGGGGTGAGGGATCAGGAGGCGAGCGGCCAAGCGGCAATGACAGCGGGGCGCCATAGCGACGGCCGGCCGGCGGCGAGACGCACGACGACCGATTGCGTTCCGGTGGTCGCAGGAACGGGGAAAAACAACCGGCCGAAGGCGGCATTGCTGCTCTCGCCGGCGGGGGAAGGGGCGGGCTCGAACGACCAGGCGAGGCCGACCGGTGCCAGGATCTCAGCCGTCACTGTCACGCCGTCGAGGGTGAGCCGGGCGCAGGCGCCATCGAGATCGACGGTGGCTTCGCTGTAGAATTGCCAGAGGCCGGTCGGGGTGGCGGCGCCCTCCTGCTCCAGCTCATCGACGATGAAGGCGGTGTCGGTACCGTCAAGGGCCACGCCTCGGCGCCAATCGACCGGCCAGCCGTCATCGCCCATGGCATAGGCGGCAAAGCGGCGGCCGTCCCGCTGTCCCACACCGAGGAGCCTTGCAAAGGCCGTGGTCGATTGCGGTGCGCCGTCGATCAGCACGGTGCTGTGAGCCGCGGTCTGCGTGCGAAAATAGTCGAACCGACGCGCGGGCTCGAAGTAGCCGGGAAGGGCATAGTTTTCCCGGCCGAGCTCGCTGGCGAAACGCCGGCCGGCTATCTCCAGCACGAAGGTGCCGAGGTCGAGATGGGCGTGGTTGACGTCGTTGCGCCCGCCTTTCAGGGCGAGCCAGGTTGTGCCGGTCCGCAGAACCGCAACACCTGCCGGCTCGTAGGCGGTCGGTGCGTCATCGGCCGGCTGGGGCCCGGCCTCCGGTGCGCACCACAGGAGGTCGAAAGGGTGCGGATCGCCGGGAGCGGTGTGTTGCCAGGCCGTTGCGGCCGGTTCGCTCGCGCGGCCGGCGAGCCAGCCGAGCACGGGCGCGCGGCGCGGCTGCTCCGTCGCGTCGCCGAAATTGAACACCCGGCCGCTGGGGCCGGTGAGGTCGCGGCCATATCGCCAGGTGCGCGTGATTGCGTCCGGCATATCCGTCGCAAGGCCGAGATCGTCGAGAAGGGCGTGGGCGAGCACGGCGTAGCGCGTGGCATATTCCCAGTAGTCCGGCCCCTCTTCATAGCTGCCATCGGCGCCGAAGGCGGACAGTCCATGTCGCAGGGCGGGCCGGAAACACGCCAGCACGTCCCCGGAGAGGGTGGCGTCCGTATCGGCCATGGCGGCTGCACCGGCGATCATGCCGGTGCAGCAGACGATATTCCAGTTGTTGCTGACCGTCATCCAGGACGCCCCGGCTGCCGCGGCGGCAAGGCCTGGGGCAAGCCCCTTGGTGGCGATGGCCGTGGCGATCGTGTCATGGTCGGCACGGGTCAACAGCGGCCTCGTCCAGCAAAGGCCGAGCGCCATGCCGGTCGTCATCTCCGCGGTGTCGAGGAAATGGGTCGGGTTCCAGTCGGTGAATACGGCAGCGTTCAGCAGTTCGCGGATCGCCCGCCGGCGAAAGGCGCTGCCGCCGACAAGGCAATCGGCAACGGCCAACGTTGCGATGCGGTCGAAAAGCTTGCGGCTCGTCGGTAGAATGACGTTGCGTCCATCCTCCCGTTCCAGTTCAAGCAGGGGGGCGGCGTGGATATCGCCCGCGGTCTGCAGGACCCAGCCGGAATAGCGCATGCCAGCAGCGGACGACCGGGCCGAAGACCGGATCTGCCCCGCATCCAGAGAAAGGATCAATAATTCCTGGCCCCGCGGGTGGCGCTTGACGTATCGATATGTGCCTTCTTGGCGACCTTGCAGGGCGCCTGCTTGCCCTTGACGGTACAGACTGTCGGTTTACCTGCGCTCGTCTCGCAGCCGCTCAGTAAAACGGATGCCGACAGAAGTGCTGCCAGCGAAGTCCACCTTGCTATTACGAATCTGGTCATGGTCCTGTCCACCCGAAATTAGCAAGTCTTCATGGAAAGCGACAAGACGGGTAAAGTCAATATCCCCGCTGCCCAAAACAGGGTGTTTCCTGCGACTGGGCGACAGGGGGGGCCGGAATTCGATCCCGGCCACCCAGGCTACAGTGACCTGCAAAGGATGAACCCGGCACTGCCGCGCTGCGGAAGGTGCAGTCAGGTGCGCCGGCCGGCTGCGGCCGAGCGCAGATTGTCGAGCAAAACGGCGAGCAGGAGGATCAGGCCACGCACGACATACTGGTAGAACGCCTGGATGTTGAGGAGGTTCATGACGTTTTCCGCAATGCCCATGATCAGCACGCCGACGATGACGCCCGTCATGGCCGCCCGGCCGCCGGCAAGCGACACCCCGCCGAGCACGCAGGCCGAGATGACCGAGAGTTCTAGGCCTGTCGCGGCATTCGGCTGGCCGGAGGTGATGCGCGAGGCCAGCAGCACGCCGGCAACCGCGCAGACGAGGCCCTGCAGTGCGAAGATCCAGATGCGCATGTTCGAGACGTTGACGCCGGCAAGGCGCGAGGCCTCGGGATTGCCGCCGATCGCCAGCGTGTTCTTGCCGAAGACCGTGCGGTTCAGCACGAAGCCGAAGACGATGAAGAAGGCGGCCATGACCCAGATCGGCGTCGGGATGCCGAGGAATTTCGACAGGGCGAGCTGGTAGAAGCCCGGATCGTTGATGCCGACGGCGCGACCGTCCGAGGCGATCAGCGCGAAGCCGCGCACGATCTGCATGGTGGCGAGCGTCGTGATCAGCGCGTTGATGCGGAAGCGGGCGATCACCACGCCGTTGACGAGGCCAACCGCACCGCCGCAGATCAGTGCGGCGATGAGGCCGACGAGGATCGAGCCCGAGGCATTGGACGCCATGACGGCGACCATGCCGGAAAAGGCGACGGTGGAGCCGACCGACAGGTCGAAGTCACGCGAGGCGAGGCAGAACATCATCGTGCAGGCGACGATGCCGATGGTGACCACCGATTGCAAGAGGCCGAGCATGTTGCGCTCGGTCAGGAAGTTGGGCACCGTCAGGGCCACGATGGCGAAGGCGACGGCGAAGATGACGACCAGACCCTGTTCGCCGAGGAGGAGTTTTTTCAAGGACGTCATCGGGACTTGACCTGCTGGTTGGGAACATCGGGAAGGGCGGCGGCGAGGATGCGGCGTTCGTCGAAATCGGCCCGCTCGATGTCCGCGGCGACACGGCCTTCGCACATGACCATGATGCGGTCCGTGATGCCCATCACCTCGGGCAGTTCGCTGGAGATGACGATGATCGCCATGCCCTGGCCGGCGAGCTCGTAGAGGATCTCGTAGATCTCGGATTTGGCGCCGACATCGATGCCGCGTGTCGGTTCGTCGATGATGAGGACCTTGACGCCTTGCTCCGACAGCCAGCGGCCGAGAATGACCTTCTGCTGGTTGCCGCCCGAGAGGTTGACGATCTCCTGTTTGCGGGAGGGGGTGCGCACGCGCAGCTTGGCGATGAAGCGGTCGGCAAGCTCGGCCTCCTTCTTCGGCTGGAGGATGCCGAAGGGGGAAAAGTGCCGGCGCGAGGAGATCGCCATGTTCTCCTCGATGTTGCGACCCTGCACGATGCCGTCGAACTTGCGGTCTTCCGGGCAGAGCACGATGCCGGAGCGGATCGATTGCGGCGGACTGTCCGGTGCAACGGCCCTGCCGTCGACGGCCACCGTGCCTTGCGAACGGCTGTCGGCGCCGTAGACGAGACGTGCCATTTCGCTGCGGCCGGCGCCGATGAGACCGAAGAAGCCGAGGATTTCACCCTGGCGCACGGAGAAATTGATCGGCGTACGCAGCTTGCGCCCGGCGAGGTCCTTAACCTCCAGCCGCATGGCGCCGCGCTCGCGGGGGCGAAAACCCCAGATGTTGGCGATCTCGCGGCCGACCATCTCGGAAATGATCTGGTCGCGCGTCACGGCGGCGATATCGGGGTGATGGGCCGCCAGCTTGCCGTCGCGCAAGACCGTGAGGCTGTCGCACAGGCGAAAAATCTCGTCGAGGCGATGCGAGACGTAGAGGATGACCTTGCCTTGCGCGCGCAGGCGGTCGATGAGGGAGAAGAGGATTTCGCTTTCGCGCGAGGAGAGTGAGGAGGTCGGTTCGTCGAGCGCGATGACGCGCGCGTCGGCCATCACGGCCTTGGCGATCTCGACCATCTGGCGTTCGCCGATCGACAGCGACGCGACCTTGGCGGCGGGATCGATGTCGATGCCGATATCCTTGAGCTTCGCCTTCACCACGCCGAGGAGGCGTGTGCGGTCGATGACGCCGGCCTTGCCGGGAAAGCGCCCGAGCCAGAGGTTCTCGGCGACCGTCAGCTCGGGCACGAGCTGCAGTTCCTGGTGAATGACGATGACGCCGGCTTCGAAGGCGTCGCGCACCGAGCGGTAGTGCTGCGCCTTGCCGTCGATCAGGATCTCTCCGGTATCGGCGGACTGATCACCCGAGAGAACGCGGATAAGCGTCGATTTTCCCGCGCCATTTTCGCCCATCAGGCCGTGCACGGCGCCCTTCTTCACGGAGAAGGAGACGTCGGCGAGCGCCTGCACGCCGGGATATCCCTTGGATATCGCGTTGAATTGAAGGAAGTCCTGCATCTCTCCACCCCCGAAAAGAAGCCCGGCGGCCCAAAAGCCTTCAACTGCGCCGCCGGGGTGATATCATCTTGGGAGGATGATTATTCGATGCCAAGGTCCTTGCGGACGGTCTCATAGTTGTCGCGCAGAGCGACCTGGCCGGCCGTCAGGGTCAGCTTTTCCGGTTCCTTGCCGTTGGCGACCCACTCGAACATGTTGAGCGCGGTCTCGTAGCCGTGACGCTTCGGCGAGATGATCACGGTGCCGAAGAAGCCGGTTGCCGTGGGCTTCTTGAACTCGTTGATCGCCGAATCCGCACCGCCGATGCCGACGCCGATCATGCTGTCGGCGGCAATGCCGACGCTTTCGGTGGCGCGCACCGCGCCAAGCACGGCTTCGTCATTGAGGCCGACGGCGACCCAGTGCTTGATGCCGGCATTCTTGTTGAGCACGACGGTCGAAGCGTTGAGCGCCGCTTCCGTGTCGGTCTTGGCTTGCGGGGCGTCGAAGATGTTGGCTTCCGGGAAGCCGGCGGCCTTCAGCACGGAGAGCGCACCTTCGACACGGTCGACGGCGGTCGGCAGCTGGTCGTAGGAGACGCGGATCGCGCCGACGTCCTTCATGTCCCAGCCGCGCTTCTTGATTTCCGCGACAATGGTCTCGCCGACGGCCTCACCGATCTTGGTGGCCGAGATGCCCATATGCGGCACGTCTTCGATCGGGCTGCCATCGGCATTGACCAGGCGGTCGTCGACGGTCATCAGCTTGAGATCGTTGGCGGCAGCCTTGGCGACGATGCCGGGCCCAAGCTTCACGTCCGGCGTGCAGATGATGAAGCCCTGGGCGCCCTGGGCGCCGAGATTGTCGATGGCCGACTGAACCTTCTCGCCGTCCTCGGCGCCGATCTTGACGAGGGTAAAGCCCTTCTCCTTGGCGGCGACGTCTGCGAACTTCCATTCGTCCTGGAACCACGGCTCTTCCGGCTGCTTCACGATGAAGCCGATCTTCACATCGGCAGCGAAGGCGGAGGTTGCGGCGAATACGGCGACGGTGCCAGCCAGGATGGCTGCTTTGATAAGGCCCATTGTCTCTCTCCCAAGTTAACTGCGCCTGCAGTGTGCCTTGGTGTAGTGTCTTTCATCATATTCGTCAATTGCGTTTGTATGATGAATTAAATAACAGTGTATGATAGTAACGTCGCGATGACGCGAAGCGGGCCGTCGCCATCGGGCGCGAAACGGGATATGCATCGCGGACGGAAATGGGGTGGAGAATGATCGTGCAGGAACAGGACGGGCGCTCGGGCGTGGCCGATGGCGAGGGCGGCGTACGGCGTCCCCGGGTGCAGAAGAACATCACGCGGGCGATTGCCTCGGATATCTGCGCCGACATCTTCCCGGTCGGCGGGTTCCTGCCGACGGAGAACGAGCTGTGCCTGCGCTACGGCGTCAGCCGCACCGTCATCCGCGAATCGCTGAAGATCCTCGAATCGAAGGGTCTGGTGCGCGGCCGCTCCCGGGTCGGCACGATCGTCTGCCCCAAGGAGGAGTGGAACATCCTCGACCAGCAGGTGCTGGAATGGATCGGCCCGCGCATCTTCGAATTCGACCTTCTCACCTGCGTGCTCGATGCGCGCCGTGCCATCGAGCCCTTTGCCGCCGAACTCGCCGCCGAGCGCGCGACGGTGCAGGATGTCGCGGAAATCGAGCGCGCCTGGGAACGCATGCGCGATGCGGAGAGCGATCTCGATGCCTTCTCCCAGGCGGACTTCGCTTTCCATGCGGCGCTGCTCAAGGCCAGCCACAACCAGGTTTTCATGCAGCTCGCCAGCATCATCCAGGCCGCGCTCGAATTCTCGCTGCATGCCTCCGCCGAAGCGGCGGATGCCCGGGACGAAGCGCTGGAGGTCCACAAGCGCCTCGTGGATGCGTTGCGCATGCGCGACAAGGCGACGGCGCGTGAATGTTCGCACCGCCTGCTTGATCTTGCCGCGCGCGATCTGGCGATTGCCGTCAAGAATCATCCGACGCCTGCGGGCGCCTGATCCAATCCCCTTTCTGTTTCCAGACGAGTGTCCCCATGAAGATCACCAAGCTCACGACCTATATCGTTCCGCCTCGCTGGCTCTTCCTCAAGGTGGAGACGGACGAGGGCATCGTCGGCTGGGGCGAACCCGTCGTGGAAGGTCGCGCGCTGACCGTGGAGGCGGCGGTGCACGAGCTCTCCGACTACCTCGTCGGCAAGGACCCGCTGCTCATCGAAGACCATTGGCAGGTCATGTATCGTGGCGGCTTCTACCGCGGCGGGTCGGTGCACATGTCGGCCATTGCCGGCATCGACCAGGCGCTCTGGGACATCAAGGGCAAAGCTTATGGCCAGCCCATTCACGCCCTGCTCGGCGGCCAGGTGCGCGACAAGATCAAGGTCTATAGCTGGATCGGCGGCGACCGCCCTGCCGATGTCGCCAACAATGCCCGCGAGGTCGTCGCCCGCGGCTTCAAGGCGATCAAGCTCAACGGCTGCGAGGAAATGCAGATCGTCGACAGCTGGGACAAGGTGGAAAAGGCGGTGGAGACCGTCGCCATCATCCGCGAGGCGATCGGCCCGCATGTCGGCATCGGCGTCGATTTCCATGGCCGCGTGCACCGGCCCATGGCCAAGGTGCTCGCAAAGGAGCTCCAGCCCTATAATCTGATGTTCATCGAGGAACCTGTGCTTTCGGAAAACCGCGAGGCCTTGAAGGAGATCGCCAACCATTGCTCGACGCCGATCGCGCTGGGCGAACGGCTCTATTCGCGCTGGGATTTCAAGTCGGTCCTGTCGGATGGCTATGTCGACATCCTCCAGCCGGATCTTTCCCATGCCGGCGGCATCACGGAATGCCGCAAGATCGCCGCGATGGCGGAGGCCTATGACGTGGCGCTCGCGCCGCACTGCCCGCTGGGCCCGATCGCGCTCGCCGCCTGCCTGCAGGTGGATGCGGTCTCCTACAATGCCTTCATCCAGGAACAGAGCCTCGGCATCCACTACAACAAGGCCAACGACATCCTCGACTACATCTCCAACAAGGAGGTGTTCCACTATGCCGACGGTTTCGTTTCGATCCCGCAGGGACCCGGGCTCGGCGTCGAGGTGGACGAGGCCTATGTCATCGAACGGGCAAAGGAGGGCCATCGCTGGCGCAACCCCGTGTGGCGGCATGAAGACGGTAGCGTCGCCGAATGGTAGGGGGAGCGGAGATGGCTGGACGTCTTGACGGAAAACGGATCGTCGTCACCGGTGCGGCGCAGGGCATCGGCCTTGCCATCGCCGAATGCTTCCTTACCGAGGGGGCAAGTCTCTTCCTCATCGATCGTGACGGCGATCTGCTGGCCGCGGAAGCCGGCCGGCTTCGTGCCGCTGGCGGCAAGGTTGGCCATGCGGCGGCTGACATCACCGATGCCGATGCCATCGCGCGGGCGGTGGCTGCCGCGACAGCCGAGATTGGCCGGCCGAATGCGCTGGTCAACAATGCCGGGGTCAATGTCTTCTTCGAGCCGCTGAAGCTCTCGGATGCCGACTGGCAGCGCTGCTTCGACATCAACCTCAAGGGCGCCTGGAATTGCAGCAAGGCCGTTCTGCCTGGCATGATCGAAGAGGGGGGCGGGGTCATTCTCAACATCGCCTCGACCCACGCCTTCACCATCATCCCGCACACTTTTCCCTATCCGGTGGCCAAGCACGCGCTGCTCGGCATGACCAAGGCGCTCGGCCTCGAATATGCGGGGCAGGGCGTTCGTGTGAACGCGCTGGCGCCCGGCTATGTGCGCACGCAGAAGGCGGTGGAATACTGGAACAGCTTTCCAGATCCCGTCGCGGCAGAGGCTGAAACGATGAAGCTTCATCCCGGCGGGCGTATCGCCGCGCCGGAGGAGATCGCCAGGGCCGCGCTCTTCATGGTTTCGGACGAATGCCCCTTCATGAACGCCACCTGCCTGACGGTGGATGGCGGGATGAGCGTGCTGCATCACCCCTGAGCGGATGGGATTTTCGACAGCGGAAAAAAAGAGGCCCCGCACGAAGCGGGGCAGCGAGCGCCACGGTTGGCTCCCAATGACGCGGGGAAGCTCGCGGGTTGCGCGAGTAATATCTGAGTAGGGTTTTGCTGGGACGCAGGGAAGGTCTGATTCGGCGATTCCGGTACGCTCGTGCAAATAAACTGCAGATGCAGCGGTTTTGGCCGGGTTGCGGACGGGAAGTGCCCACGAAACAGGCAGCCGTCAGGACGCCGTTTTCAGGATCGCGGAGAAGCGGGGATCGAAAGCCCGGCGGATTGGCTCGGCCGCGGCACCCAGCGCGACCGCCCACGGGCCGATCATGCCGAGCTGCAGGCGCGGCAGCGTGCGGTCAGGTCGGTCGGCATTGGAGGAGATGAGCGGGAACATGGCATCAAACAGCCGCTTTGCCAGCGGCTCCGGTGCGCTGCCCGAGAGAATGACGGTCTGGGGATCGAAGATGGTCTCGACCGTGTGCACGGCCTGGCGCATGTCGGCCGCCGCGCCCGCCAGCCAGTCGAGAATGCGCGGATCGTCCGCAAGCGTCCGCCGCTCGACCTCGGCATAGGCCTCCGTGGTCGCCGAATCGAGGCCGAGATGCTGGAACAACGAAGCGAGCGACGAGCGGTGTTCGAGCGGTGACTGGCTGCCGCCGCGCGAGAACAGCACCATGCCGATCTCGCCGGCATTGCGGTTGCTGCCCGTATAGAGCTCCCCGCCGAGGATCAGCCCCGCCCCGATACCGTAGCCGAAATAGATGCAGACGGCATGGTCGAGGCCGTCCGCCGAGCCGTTCATCCGCTCGGCTGTCGCGCAGGCGGTGGCGTCATTCTGCAGGCTTGTGGCCAGTCCCGTGCCGGCGGCCAGCGTTTCGACGAGCGGGAAGCTCTGCCACGGCGCCATCATCCAGGCATTGTCCTCGGACGGCGGAAGGCCGAAAGGCCCGGGCATTGCAAGGCCGAGCCCGGCAAGCCGGTGTGTCGATTCGGGGATGCGCCGTGCCAGGTCGCTGCGCATGGTCTCGATGAGGCGAAGGATCAGCTTGCAGCCCTCCACCGGGCCGCCCGGCGGAAGGTTGGCGACGGCGCGGGCGACTTCTTGCCCCATGAGGTCGACGGCGACGAGGCGCGTGAGGTGCCGGTCGATCTGCACGCCGAGGGCAAAGGCGCCTTCCGGAACAAGGCGATAGGGCGTTGAGGGCTGGCCGCGCCCGCCGCGCACCACCTCCTCCGACGCGACGAGCCCGTCCACCTCGAGGCTTTCGACGAGATTGGAGATGGTCTGCTTGGTCAGTCGCGTGGCGCGGGAAAGATCGGCGCGCGACAGGGGTCCGTTCAGCCGGATGGCCTCGATGATGACGCGCCGGTTATGGGCGCTGGTGCCTTCCTGGTTGGTTCCGCTCTTGGCGCGGATCGTCCGCAGTTCGTTCATCGATACCCCCTCTTGACACCATTTGAATAATACAGAACACTTAAGTCAAGAGATTTGACTTAATAAGGAGCCGAAGAGCTCCGGGGAACGGCGGCGGGTCTCCCGCCTTGATCCGACAAGGAGCTGTCAATGGTCCTCAGGGGCCGAGGCGGCCCGAAACGACCAGGGGTGCCCATAGGGTGCCCTCGGATGCATGAACCAAAAAGGAGGACGCAATCATGTTGAAATCGATAAAGAAGACCTTGCTCGGCGCGGTGCTGGTTGCCGGCGTTTCCGTTCCGCATGCCTTTGCGGAAACGACGCTCAACGCGCTCTTCATGGCGCAGGCCGCCTATAGCGAGGCGGACGTGCGCGCCATGACGGACGCCTTCACCAAGGCGAACCCCGACATCAAGGTGAACCTGGAATTCGTTCCCTACGAGGGCCTGCACGACAAGGCGGTGCTCGCGCAGGGTTCCGGCAGCGGCTACGACGTCGTGCTTTTCGACGTGATCTGGCCGGCCGAATATGCGACCAACAACGTGCTGGTCGATGTCTCGTCCCGCGTCACCGACGAGATGAAGAAGGGTGTACTGCCGGGCGCCTGGACGACCGTCAATTATGACGGCAAGTCCTACGGCATGCCGTGGATCCTCGACACCAAATACCTGTTCTACAACAAGGAAATCCTTGAGAAGGCCGGCATCAAGGCGCCGCCGAAGACCTGGGCCGAACTCAACGAACAGGCAAAGGTCATCAAGGACAAGGGCCTGCTGGCGACCCCGATCGCCTGGAGCTGGTCGCAGGCCGAGGCCGCGATCTGCGACTACACCACGCTTGTCAGCGCCTATGGCGGTGAATTCCTGAAGGACGGCAAGCCGGCCTTTACGGAAGGTGGCGGTCTCGATGCCCTGAAGTACATGGTCGACAGCTACAAGTCCGGCCTCACCAACCCGAACTCCAAGGAGTTCCTCGAAGAGGACGTGCGCAACCTCTTCCAGAACGGCGAGGCGGCCTTCGCGCTCAACTGGACCTATATGTACAACATGGCCAATGGCGGCAAGGACAGCAAGGTCGCCGGCAAGGTCGGCGTCGTGCCCGCACCGGGCGTCGAGGGCAAGAGCGAGGTCTCGGCCGTCAACGGCTCGATGGGCCTCGGCATCACCACGACCAGCAAGAGCCCGGACGAGGCCTGGAAGTACATCGTGCACATGACCTCGCAGGAGACGCAGAACGCCTATGCCAAGCTCAGCCTGCCGATCTGGGCGTCGTCCTACGAGGATGCCGCCGTCACTGCCGGCCAGGAAGAGCTGATCGCGGCCGCCAAGCTCGGTCTTGCCGCCATGTATCCGCGGCCGACCACGCCGAAGTACCAGGAGCTTTCCACGGCCCTCCAGCAGGCCATTCAGGAAGCCCTGCTCGACCAGGCATCGCCGGAAGATGCGCTGAAATCGGCGGCTGACAACAGCGGTCTTTGACCTTCGGCCTTGCGGGCGGCTTTGGCCGCCCGCACACTCCCCTTTCCTGAAATCGATGAAGAGGACGCTATGTCCGGCACCTGGATGACGACCCGGGCATGGCTTCTCATGCTGCCGCTGCTAGTGATCATGCTCGCCGTGATCGGCTGGCCGATGGTTGATACCGTGCGGCTCTCCTTTACCGATGCCAAGTTGATCGGTTCCGGCGGTGCTTTCGTCGGTTTCGACAACTACCTGAAAATGCTGTCGAACAGCAATTTTCAGCGCGCGCTCTATGCGACGACCTGGTTTGCCGTGGTCTCCGTGACGGCGGAGATGGTGATCGGCGTTCTGGCCGCTCTCCTGCTGAACCAGCGGTTCTACGGCCGCACCGTGCTGCGCGCCCTGCTGATCCTGCCCTGGGCGTTGCCGACGGTGGTCAATGCGACGCTCTGGCGGCTCATCTACAATCCGGAATACGGCGCACTGAACGCGGCGCTGACACAGGTCGGTCTTCTCGACAGCTACCGCTCCTGGCTCGGCGAGCCCGGCACCGCCATGACGGCGCTGATCGTCGCCGACTGCTGGAAGAACTTTCCGCTCGTCGCCCTCATCGCGCTTGCCGCCCTCCAGGCCGTGCCGCGCGACATTACCTCCGCCTCGCTGGTCGATGGCGCAGGCCCGTTCGCACGCTTCCGTTTCGTCATCCTGCCCTATCTCGCCGGCCCCCTGATGGTGGCGCTGGTCCTGCGCACCATCGAGGCCTTCAAGGTGTTCGATCTGATCTGGGTGATGACGCGCGGCGGCCCGGCCAATTCGACGCGCACCCTGTCGATCCTCGTCTATCAGGAGGCCTTCTCCTTCCAGCGTGCCGGCTCCGGCGCCTCGCTCGCCCTCGTCGTCACCCTCATCGTGACGGTGTTGGCGATCGGCTACGGTATGCTCGTGCGGCGCACGGCGGGGAGTGCCGCCTGATGGAACGTCGCAGCCTTCTCGCCTCGATCCTCATCCATGCCGCCGCGCTACTGCTGGCCGCGGTCATCGTCGCGCCGATCTTCTGGCTCTTCGTGATGAGCATCTCGCCGGCGGCCGACCTCGTGGCGCGCCCGCTGCGCTGGTGGCCGAGCACCGTCGATTTCTCGCGTTACGCCACGCTGCTTTCGACCATTCCGAACAGTGCGGGTGCAACCTTCGTCGCCTCGCTCGTCAACAGCATCCTCGTGGCGGGCATGGCGACGGTTGCCGCCGTCCTGCTTGCGGTGCCGGCGGGCTGGGCCGTCTCGCGCACACCTTCGGTCGGTTGGTCGCTCTCGCTGGTCATCGCCACCTACATGCTGCCGCCCGTCGCGCTCGCCGTGCCGCTCTACATGGCGCTCGCCGCCTTCGGCCTGCTCAATTCTGTCTTCGGCCTGGCGCTCGTCTACCTCACCATCCTGGCACCCTTCACCACCTGGCTGATGAAATCCGGCTTCGACGGCATTCCGCGGGAAATCGAGCAGGCGGCGATGATGGACGGGGCAAGCCTTTTTGCGACGCTGCGCATCATCACCCTGCCGCTTGCCATGCCCATCGTCGCGACCTCGGCGCTCTTTGCCTTCCTGCTTGGCTGGGACGAGTTCTTCTATGCGCTGCTCTTCACTTCGGACCAGCGCGCCCGCACGCTGACAGTCGCCATTGCCGACCTCGCGGGCGGCCGGGTCTCCGACTACGGGCTGATCGCGACGGCCGGCGTTCTGGCAGCGCTGCCGCCGGTTCTGGTCGGCCTCCTCATGCAACGGGCCCTGATTTCGGGCCTTACCAGCGGCGGTGTGAAAGGATGACGATGGACACGACTGCATCCCGGCCGGAAGGTCTCAAGGCGATCGATCGCGAAATGGCGCGCCAGCATGCCGATGCGCTCGCCTCGTTCCGCAACAACGGCGCAATGGCTGAAAGGGCCGCTGCCAGCCTGAAGCGCACCGGCCGGCTGCTGCTCCTCGGCATGGGCGGCTCGCAGGCGGTCGGTCGCGCCGTCGAGCCTCTTTACCGCCGCCTCGGCATCGACGCGATTGCCTTGCCGCTTTCCGAGCAGCTCGGCGCGCCGCTCGCCCTCGACGGGCGCACGATCTTCGTCACCTCGCAGTCGGGGGAAAGCGCGGAGGTGCTGCGCTGGTTCGGGGAGACCGGTGGCAATGAGGACACATTCGGCTTCACGCTCGAAGGCGGCTCCTTCCTCGCGCGCACGGCGCCTTGCCTCGTCGGCCACGGCGGCACGGAGCAGGCCTTCGCCGCGACCCGCAGCCTGACCGTGAGCTTTGCGCTCCACCTTGCGATCCTCGCTGCCCTCGGCGAGGACGCCGCGTCGGCGGTCGATGTCCTGGAAAACCCCCAGGAGCCTTCCATCGATGCGGCGCTGGCCATGTTGCGCGACGTGCGCTCCGTCGTGACGTCCGGGCGGCGGCTGCAGGGGCTTGCCGAGGCCATCGCGCTCGGTTTCACCGAACTGTCGCGTCTGCCGTGTTTTTCGCTGGAAGGTGGCCAGCTGCGCCATGGGCCGATGGAGATGCTCTCGCCAGAGGTGGGCGTGGTCCTCTTCCGCGGTGACGACGCGGCGACGGATCTCGTGACGGCGATGGCGACTTCGGTCGTCGAGGCGGACGCAAGGCTCGTCATGTTCGACGCATCCGGCCGGCCGCCGGTCGAGGGCGCGGCGACGATCGCCTTCTCGCCGCTGACCGGGCTTGCTGCCGTCTTCGCCATGCTGCCGACGGCGCAGCGGCTGATGATCGCCTTTGCTGCGGAGCGTGTCACCGATGCCGGAACGCCGGTGCGCACGACCAAGATTACCCGGAGTGAATGAGTGAAGCCGCTTGCCGTCATCGGAAACGTCAATGTCGACCTGATCATGGGACCGGCTGCGCCCTGGCCGCAGCCGGGCACGGAAAGCATCGTCGATCACGACGAGTTGCGCGTCGGCGGTTCGGCGGGCAATGCCGCGCTCGCCTGGATGGCGCTGGGCACGCCCTTCGAGATCGCCGCCAGCATCGGCCGCGACCAGTTCGGCCGCTGGCTGGCGGAAAGTTTCGGCGCACGCGCAAGCACCTGGCCGGTGCACGGCGACAGCACGACGCTCTCCGTGGGCATCACCCATCCGGACGGTGAGCGGACCTTCTTCACGACGCGCGGGCACCTGCCGCTGTTCAGCCTGGAGGACGTCCTTTCGGTGCTCGACGGACCGAGGCTTTCCGGCGGCATTGCGCTCCTTTGCGGCTCGTTCCTGACGGAGCGGCTGGTGGAGGACTACGACCGGTTTTTCGACTGGGCCGATCGGCATGATATCGCCGTCGCCCTCGATACCGGCTGGCCGCTGGACGGCTGGACGGAGGCGAACAGGCGGGCGGCGAAACGCTGGCTGTCGCGCTGCCGGATCGCGCTGTTCAACGAGGTGGAGACGACCAGTCTTGCCGGTGTTGCCGATCCCGCGGAGGCGGCACGTATCTTGCGGCAGGGCATGCCGGAGGGAAGCTTCGTCGTCGTGAAGTGCGGCCCGAAGGGGGCCATCGCCGTGGATCCCGACGAGCGGGTCTTTCACGTCGCTGCGCCTTTCGTGCAGGTTGTCGATACGATCGGCGCGGGCGACGTGTTCAACGCAGCTTTCCTTGCTTCCCACGCAGTCGGCGGAGGGCTTGAGGCAAGCCTTGCCGCCGGCACAGCGGTGGCCTCGCGCGCAATTTCCACCCATCCCCGAAGCTACACACCGACCGGGCAGGACACTACGGCATGAGCACGCTGACCATTGACGCCATCCGCAAGAGCTACGGCGCCGTCGAGACGCTGAAGGGCATCGACATCGCGCTCGAAAGCGGGGAGTTCCTCGTACTGCTCGGCGCCTCCGGCTGCGGCAAGTCCACGCTGCTCAACATCATCGCCGGCCTTGCCGAGCCGACGAGCGGCGACATCCGCATCGGGGACCGCTCGATCGTCGGGGTGCACCCGAAGGACCGGGACATCGCCATGGTGTTCCAGTCCTACGCGCTCTATCCCAATCTCACCGTGCACCGGAACATCGGCTTCGGCCTCGAAATGCGCAAGGTGGACAAGACGGAACGCGATAGGGCCGTGCATGAGACGGCGAAGCTCCTGCAGATCGAGAACCTTCTGGAGCGCAAGCCCGGCCAGCTCTCGGGTGGCCAGCGTCAGCGCGTCGCCATCGGCCGTGCGCTGGTGCGCAATCCGAAAATCTTCCTTTTCGACGAGCCGCTGTCCAACCTCGATGCGAAGCTGCGCATGGAAATGCGCACCGAGCTGAAGCGCCTGCACCAGATGACGAAGACGACCGTCGTCTATGTCACGCATGACCAGATCGAGGCGATGACGCTCGCCACCCGCATTGCCGTCATGCGCGGCGGCCGGATCGAACAGCTCGATACGCCGGAGGCCATCTACAACCGGCCGGCGACGCTCTATGTCGCGACCTTCGTCGGCGCGCCGCCGATGAACCTTCTGGCCGCTACCGCGGCCGAGGACGGCGTGCGGATCGACGGCACGGACATCGCCGTGCCTGTGCCGGGTCTCAACGGCGTCTCGTCCGGGCGCCGGCTCGTCCTCGGCATCCGGCCGGAGGCGGTCGAGCGGACGGGCGAAGGCGTGTCGCTTACGGCGCGCTGCGAGGTCGCGGAATTGACCGGGCCGGAACTGGTCGTCACGGCGGTCATGGGCCGCCAGCGCCTCGTCGCCGCCCTGCCGGCCACCGCCCGCATCGCCGCCGGCGACGAGATCGCCCTTGTCGTTGCGCCCACTGCCTTCCATGTCTTCGACGCTGAGACGGAGCAGCGGCTGAACTGACGGTTACTTCGCCGCGGCGAAGGCTTCGGCGATGGCGGAATAGACGCGGATCATCGCCTGCGCGCCACCGGCGGCGATGTAGAAATCGCCGGACGGCAGATAGACGACCTGACCCTTCTTCCACGCCACCGTCTCGGCGACCAGCTCGTTGTCCAGCGTGATCCTGGCGTTCTGCTCGTTGGAGCCGATCGCGGCGGCGCGGTCGAGCACGATCAGCCAATCCGGGTTGGCCTCGCGGATGAATTCGAACGAGACCGCCTCGCCGTGCGTTGCCGCCTCTACCTCGGTGATCGCCGGCGGAAGATCGAGCGAGCGGTGCAGCCAGCCGAAGCGCGAGCCGGGGCCATAGGCGGTGACCTTGGGCCCGTTGGTCATGACGATCAGCGCCTTGCCCTGGCCGGCAACCGCGGCACGGGCCGTTTCTATGGCGCCGTCGAGTTCCTTGCGCGCGGCCTCGGCCTCGCTTTCCTTGCCGAACAGGCGTCCGTAGGTGGCGATCCGCGCGCGGGCCTGGTCGATGAGGTCGTCCCCGTCCATCGTCATGTCGATCGTCGGGGCCACCTTGGCCGTGGCGTCCACCTTGGTGGAGGAGCGGCCACCGAGAATGATGAGATCGGGTGCGAGCGCGCTCAGTGCTTCGAGATCGGGTTCGAAGATGTCGCCGACCACAGTCGCACCGTCGCTCAGGCGCGACAGTTCCTTCAGGTAGAGATTGGACGGCAGGCCTGCCGGCCTGATGCCGAGTTTGTCCAGCGTGTCGATGGCGGCGATGTCGAAGACGGCGACGGTGGCGACAGGCGTTGCAACGGTCTTCCGGCCGGCCGCCGTGTCGATCGAGATATCGGCGGCGCCGGCAGTGCCGGTGGCAAGGAGGACTGCCGCAAGGGCGAGGGACTTCAGGCGTTTCATGTCTGTCTCCGGTAAGGCCCCGGCGGTCGGCCGGGGCCATGACGTCAGAACGTGGCGCGCACGCTGAGGAGGAACGCGCGTCCGGGCTGGTAAAGCGGCTTCACCTCGCCGAACTCCTGGCCATAGGTGGCGCGGTCGGCATAGGTCTCGTTGAAGATGTTCTTCACCTCGGCACGCAGCGTCAGGTTCTGGTGGCTCGGCGGCTTGTACTCGACGAAGCTGTTGACGACCTGATACGCCTTGAAGGCAGGGCTTCCATCCGGCACCTTGTCGTATTTCGGCGCGATCTCGATATCGCCGCCGACGGTGAGGCCCCAATCGGCGAAGGTGTGCGCGGCGGAGACCGTGATGATCTCACCGACCGGTGTCGTGAGGTAAGTGCCGGTATCGGAATCGGCCGGCTTCCCGTCGATCAGCGTGTCGATATTGGCATATTTCACGCGGATGTAGCCGTCGGTCCAGTCATAGCCGGCACCGATCGAAAAACCTTCCGATTCCACATGCCGTCCCTCGAAGGCATATTTGTAGCGCGCCGCGCGGGCATTCTCCATTTCCGTGCGGAACACCGAGCCTTCCAGCGAAAAGCCGGCATATTTCGCGACGAGGCCGACCGTGTAGTTGTCGGAGGTCGTCGGCTCCGGCTCGGGCGAATAGACCCAGGCGGGGTTCATGATGAAGTTCTCGGCGAGCGGAATGCCGGCCCAGACATGAGAGTACCCGGCCTTGGCGGTCAGGAAATCCGGGATGAGGTCGTACTCGCCGGAAATGTTGCCGCTAAGGCCGGCATTGTCCCATTCCTCGCCGGTCGTGCCGGTGAACCATTGCCGGTCCGCGCGGCCGCCGAAGGACAGGCGGGCACGCTCGAAGGGCTCGAGGCGCGCCTGGACATAAGCACCGATATTGCGCGCCTTTTCTGTGGCGGGCTCGTAGAGGTCTTCCACCTCCGCCTTGTCGCTGTAGAAGTCGACGCCGGCCGTCACCGTGCCGAGATCGAAATGGAAGCGGTTTTCGAACTTGCCGTTGAAGGTGCCGGTGATGCCGGTGACCGGATAGGTTTCCGGTGCGCTGCCGGGTTTCAGGTAGACGGTCGTGCCGACCTCCGTCTGGCCGTAGGCGAGCACAAGCTTCGGATCCCACCAGCCCTCGGGCGTGGCGTCCGTATAGGTGAGGACCGTGTTGGTACGGTCGAGCGCGTAGTCGCGCACCAGCGGCTCCCACGGTTTGGCCCCCGTCGTCGTGCCCATGTTGGCGCGGAACGGGCGCGGTGCGTTGTCCTTGATCGCCTCGTGGCTGAGTTCGATGCGGTCGCCGCTTTCGAATTCATAGGCAAGCTTGCCGAGGCCGCTCTGGAAGTGCGTCCGGGTGCCCAGCACCTCGTCACCGTTGCCGGCGGAGAATTCGCTGCCGCGGCCAATGTTGAAGTAGCCGAGATATTCGAACCCGTCCTGCTTGCCGAAGGTCGAAAGGCCGGTGCTGAAAATGTTGCCGTTGGTGTTGAAGCCGGAATTGACGAAGCCGCCGTAGCCGTTGCCCTGGAGGAAATCGCCGACATCCTTGGTCTCGTAGACGATGGAGCCCGCGAGCGCGCCCGGGCCGGCATCGGCCGGCGCCACGCCCTCGTCGACGCTGACGGCCTTCAGCAGCGTCGGGTCGATCAGCGTCGTCGCATTGTGGTGGAATACCTTGTTGTTCTGGCGGCTGCCGTCGATTGAGATTGCGAGGTTGGTTTCCTCGATGCCGTTGACATAAACCTTCTGCGACATGGGCAGCGAGGAGCCCACCTTGACGCTCGGCTCTTCGCGGAAAACGTCCTGGATTGTGGCGGGGTTCTTGCGCTCGAGATCCTTGGCGGAAATGTTCAGTTCGCTGACGTCGCCCTCACCGACCTGTTCGCCCTCCACCGTGATCCGGTCGAGCGTCGTCGAGCCGTTTTCCACGGAACCGGTCACGAGCGGGGAGAGATGCGAGGCTGTGACGATCGCCGTGCCGTCGGTGGTGACCGAATGGCGCGTGTCGGTGCCCTCGAGAAGCCGGGCAAGCGCTTCCTGCGGCGTGAACGTGCCCTTGACCGGGCGGGAGGTCAGCCCGCGCGAGGTGGCGGCGGCGAGCGAGACCTGCAGGCCGGATTGCCGGCCGAAGCTGTTGAGGGCGCTCGCCAGAGGCTGTGCGGGAATGTCGAACGCCATGGTGCCGACGCGGGCGGATTTCGCCTGGGCTGCTGCCGGCTGTAGGGCGGCCTGCGGCAGGCTGAAGACGAGCGCCGCCGCCGTGGAGACCATCAGCCTGGTCATGAAGACGGTGCGCGTGCGCGCCTTGGCGCGCGACGTGGTCGATCGATCGATATGCAAACGCATTGTACCCCCGGTATCATCCTCGGGATGCGCTGCTCCTGAAGCGCGCATTCCCGGTGCAGAAACGATCGCCTCGGGAATCTTTTTCACGCTTCCGGCAAATTTCCTGAATTTTTCGGAAAACTTTCCGAAAGGCTCAATAACGCGAGACGATCCGGGTATAGGAGGAAATCGCGCGCACCTTGCCGCCATAGGGTTTGACCAGGGCTGTCAGTGCCCGGTCCGGGTCGCGAAGGTCGTAGAGGCCGGTCACGCGCTGGCGGCCGAGCGTGCGATCCGGCACGCTGATCCAGGCGGGATGGTAGCGCTGCAGGCGTGCAACGACGCTGTCCACGGTGACGTCATTGACGAAGAGCAGGCCGCTCCGCCAGGCGCCGATCTCCTCCAATGGAACGACCGCGTGGCGGATCGCGCCGGTCGCGCCATCGACCGTCGCCATGTCGCCGGGCGCCATTTCGGCAACGGCCTGCCTGTCGCCTTCGCCGGAAATACCGACCACGCCGCGGGCGAGCTGCACCGTGGTTGCGGTATCGTCGAGCGCCACGTCGAAGGCGGTCCCGAGCACGGCCACCCGGGTATTGCCGGCCTCCACGGTGAAGGGGCGCTTGCCGTCATGCGCCACGTCGAAGAAGGCCTGGCCGGCGAGGAGGCGCACATGGCGGCCCTCCGGCGTCAGCTCGACATCGATGGCGCTATCGGCGGAAAGGTTGACGGCGCTGCCGTCGGCGAGCGTCACCATGCGGCTTTCGCCCGTGCCGGTGCGGAAATCGGCCTTGAGCCAGATCATCAGGGCCGGCGCGGCCAGCACGACGAGGAGTGCGGCGGCAAGGGCCAGGGCGATGCCTGTCGCAAGGGGCCGGCGGCTGCGGCGGGGCAGGGCCAGGGGCACGACCGGGCGGGCCGGCCACAGGTCGGCGTGGCGCGGCCGTATCTCGCCGAGGGCATCCCACGCTTTCAGTGCATCGCGCCAGGCGGAACGGTTGGTTTCCGCCCGCGCAAGCCAGTCCTCCACATCCCGGGCGGCCTGCGGACAATCGGGATCGGCCTTCAGCCGCAACAGCCAATCCATGGCTTCTTCGATCGCGCGGCGCTTTTCGCTGTCGTCCTGAATCAAGTTCTTACCCGTGCCCTGGCTCCCCACGCCATGCCTGGCGTTCTAGCCGAATATCAAATTGCTGCGTAGGGACGATTTGCGCGCGGATTTTTTTCACGGGGCGTCATTGCCGAGCCGAAGCGCGATCTCCACCAGCGCGGCGCGGACATGGCGATGAGCAGTGGCGACAGAGATCCCGAGATGGGCGGCGACCTCCTCCAGCGTGTAGCCGCCGAAGCGGTGCATTTCGAGTGCAACGCGGACATCCAGCGGAAACCGGTCAAGAATCCCGGTGATGGTCCGCACTTCGTCGGAGACGAGCACGGTCTCCTCCGGCGTCTCGACGGCGCGTGGCAGGGACCAGAACGGCGGCTCGCTGTCCTGTTCCCTCATCTCGATCTTGCGCCGCTTGATGAGATCGAGGCAGAGATTGCGCACGATGCGATAGAGATAGGCGAGTGTCTGGCTGGCGGAAGCGCCATAGGTGTTGGCCGGAGAAAAGCGCAGGAAGGCGTCCTGCACGATATCCTCCGCCGCCTCGCGTGAGCCCAGGATCCGCGCCGCATAACGCACGAGGGCAGGGCGGTGGGCGGCGTAGAGCAGCGAGGTGGCATCTCCCTCCTTCTTCACGGCACAGCCTTTTCGAGGCGGGTCCAGCGGGAGGCCGTCGGCAGGAGTCCGACCCGGCACGTCAAGCCGCGCGCCAGAACCTTTCCCGCTCGTTTTCCGGCATCGCCGCACGTCGCCGCCATTGCCAATCCTTCAGAATCGCCGCGCCTCAGGCGGCAGCCGTATGTCCATGAGACATATCTTAACTTGATTTATAAGGTCAAGTTTGTCTCGGGAGCGCGGCCGTCCGTCATGCCCGTCGATGCTTCGGCGTCACGCCATAGGCCTTCTTGAAGGCGGTTGTGAAGCTCGATGGGTTGCGGTAGCCGGCGAGGTAGGCGGCTTGCGAGATCGGAATGCCGTCCCGTTCCAGCGCGGCGCGTGCCGTCTCCAGCCGCTCCTGCCGGATGAAGTCCGAAACGGTCGTGCCGAAGTGCTCCTTGAAATGGCGCTGGATGGAGGATGTGCTGATGCCGACTTCGCGTGCGATGCGGTCGAGCGTCAGGTCCTCGCAAACATGGGCGAGGATGTAGTCGCGCACCTTCCCACTCTGCCGGCGGCTCAAGGCCGTCGGCTGGTGCGGCGCGGCCGCGTCGGCCTCGACCAGAACCGTGCAGGCCTGGCACATGATGTCGAAGGCGTGCGAGTTGCGGTAGAGTGTCAGGAGTTCGCCCGCCATGGTGCCTGGCGGTTTGAGGATGTGTTCGGCGATCTGGATGAGGTGACGGTTCGGGGCAAAGCTGAATTCGGCGAGGTGCCGGGCGAAGAAGGCGCGCAGCTTCGGCATGCTCGTCGGCTGCGAGCGCATCAGCCGGTCGATCCAGGGCAGGGGCGCGGAGATCATGATCTTGCGCAGCGGCGTCGTGCTTTCATTAACGAACTGCAGCTTGCAGTCCCGCCCGACATTCAGCATGAAGACGGTCGGTTCCGGGTTTGCCGCATCGCCGGCATCGATGCGGAAGTGCTCCCCGTCCATCACGAAATGCTGCTGGCCTTGCAGAAGCACCATGATGAGGAATTTCGGCCAGACGTCATAGAGATTGTCGTCCGGCGTGCAGCTCGCCGGGCCATCCATGGCGCCGACGAACAGGTGTTGGGGAACTTCCGGTTTGATCCTGATGTTCAAGACGCCGCCCTCTTGCATCGCCTTTTTCCGCGCGAGCTGACCTCGGCTGCCGCTTCCGCAAAGTTTTCTGCGGCCTCCGCGAAAGTCTTTGCGGTCGACAGCCGATCCAAGCTACTGGCATAGTTGACTTCGTTAATCAAGTTTAATTGCCGGCCGCCATGCCGGCCTTGTCGTATGTGGATTCAGGAAATGTGGGGCACTCTTTCGCCGTCGATCGGACACCGTCGTATCATGCTGCTTGCCGCGGCCAGCGCCCTGGCGCTGAACGCAGCCGTCGCGCAGGATCAAGGGACCGGCCAGGGCAGCACCGCGCTGGAAGCGGTCGTTGTGGAGGGCGGCGCCGGCGAGCGGGGCGATGGACCGGTTGACGGCTACGTCGCCAAGAAGAGCCTCGCCGGTACCAAGACGGACACGCCCGTTTCCAAAACGCCGCAGACCGTCAGCGTCGTTTCCAAGGAGCAGATCGAGGACCAGAGCGCCCAGTCTGTCGCCGAGGCGCTGCGTTACACGCCGGGCGTGCTGACCGACTACCGCGGCGCCTCCAACCTGCGCGACGAGCTTTTCGTGCGCGGTTTCTACTATGTGCCGAAATATCTCGACGGTCTCTTTCTTGGCGGCGACCTCTCCTATGCGAAGATCGATCCCTATCTTCTGGAGCGGGTGGAACTGATCTCGGGGCCTGCTTCCGTCCTATACGGGCAGGCCAATCCCGGCGGTATCGTCAACATGGTCAGCAAGAAGCCGACCGATACGCCGCTGCGCGCGGTGGAGCTTTCGGTCGGCACGGACAAGTATCTTTCCGCCGGCTTCGATATCTCCGACACCTTCGACGATGCTTTCGGTTACCGCATCGCCGCGAAGGGGCTTGGGCGCGACCTGCAGGAAGATTACGCCGCGAACCGCTCCTTCGCCATCGCGCCATCCTTCACCTGGTCGCCGGACGAGGGTACGTCGCTGACGATCCTTGGCGGCTACCAGAACGAACCGGATGCCGGCTATCGCAACTTTCTCGATGCTGCCGGCACCGTCACGCCGATCCCGGGTTTCGGCTTCGTGCCGCGCGATTTCTTCGTGTCCGATCCGGATTTCGAGCGCTCGGAGCGCAAGCAGGCCTGGATCGGCTACGAATTCAAGCACGAGTTCAACGACAATCTCACCTTCCGCCAGAATGCGCGCTACCACCATGTCGACTGGCTGCACCACACGCTGGTCTATGGCAGTGCCGGCCCCGATCCGGTGACCGGCAACAACACGATCGTCAGCCGCTCGGCGAGCGGCGGCACGGACACCTGGAACCAGTTCACCGTCGATAACCAGCTCGAGGCGACATTCTCGACGGGGGCGGCAGAACACACGCTGCTCGGCGGTGTGGATTTCCAGTATCGCACCCGCGACTACAAGTGGGGCCGTGCCGCAGGGCCGAGCATCGACCTTGCCGATCCGCGCTACGGTGATTTCGACTTCTCGTCGCTGGTGCTCGCAACCACTGATCTTCAGGACCTGACGGCCCGTCAGGCCGGCGTCTACCTGCAGGACCAGGTGGAGATCGGCGCGCTCAACCTCCTCGCCGGCATCCGCTACGACCGCGCCAAGACCGAGATCGACGACCGGCTGGGCACCAACGACCAGTCCTATAAGGACGGTGCCTTCACCTGGCGGGCCGGCGCGCTCTACGTCTTCGATAACGGTCTCTCGCCCTATGTCAGCTATGCGACCTCCTTCGAGCCGGCGCTCTACATGCCGCCTGCCGGGGCGTCGGCCTTCTCGCCCACGACGGCCGAGCAATTCGAAGTCGGCGTCAAATATGCGCCGGAAGGCTCCGGCCTGCTGCTGACGGCCGCCTATTACGATCTCAGGCAGAAGGACGTGGTGGCCGGTGCCTGGGACCCGGACCTCGGCCAGACGGTCTATTCGCAGGTCGGCAAGATCCACAACCGCGGCATCGAGCTTTCCGCCCGGGCGGAGGTGACGAACAACCTCTCGCTGATCGCAGGCTACAGCTACATCGACTCGATCGTCAAGGAATCCGTCAACACCAGCGAAGTCGGCAAGATGCCGTCGCGCATTCCGCAGCACCAGGCCTCGCTCTGGGCGACCTACACGGCCGATGAGGGTGCACTGGAGGGGCTGACCGTCGGCGGGGGGCTGCGCTACATCGGCACGAGCTGGGGTGACGGCGGCAATTCGTTCAAGGTCGGCGCCGTCACGCTGTTCGACGCCATGGCTTCCTACGATTTCGGCGCGAAGAGCCCGGACCTGAAGGGGCTCTCGCTCCAGCTCAACGTAAAGAACATCGGCGACGAGCGCTATGTCGCCTCTTGCGCCAGCGCCTATGCCTGCTTCTATGGCGAAGGCCGCAGCATCGTCGCGACGCTGAAGAAGGAATGGTGATGCGCAGGATAGTAGGATCGGGCGTCGTGGCCCTGATCCTCTCGGTGACACCGCTGCTCGCCGCGGAAACGACACACGCCGTGCCGCTCGCGGTCGGCGCGGCGGTGATGGGGAAGGCTGTGGCGGCCGGGACAAGGCAGGTCTTCGATCCCGAGGCGGCTGCGGGCGACTATGTCAAGGGGACGCTTCGCGTCGAGGCTGGCGTGTTCGATCTCGATCTCGTCGACAGCGAAGGCCGGCACCTGCGCCGCCTCGCGGAAGGGGCGGGGGGCGTCGCGGAGTTCCAGTTCGTTGCCGAAGGTTCTGGCGTGCGGCTGGTCGCCACGGCTGACCGCGAGGGCACCTATGTGCTCGGCATCGAGCGCAAGGTCGGCGTCGCCGATCAGCGGCCGGCGCCGACCGCCTATCTGAGCCCTGCCATTGCCGGGATCGCCGCCGTGGTCGCGACGGGTGGAACGACGGAGGCCTTCTGGGCGATGGTCACGGACCGCGGCACGCCACTCGTCGAGGACGGGCAGGACGGGCGCAAGGTCGTCACCTTCCTGGGGCGCGGTGCAAAGCGCAACATCCGCCTGTTCGGCGCACCGAGCGGCGATCACGAGGAGTTGCAGCGCCTTGGCGGCTCGGACATCTGGTTCAAGAGCTTCGAGGTGCCCGACGACACGCGGCTGTCCTATCAGCTGGCTTTCGATGTGCCTTATGTGCCGGGCACCGCGCGCGACCGGCGCGTTGCTATCCTTTCGACGGCCAAGGCCGATCCACTGAACCGGCACGGCTGGCCGGCGGAAGCGAAAGACGCCTACAATCAGGATTCCGTGCTGGAACTGGCCGGTGCCCCGCCGCAGCCGTTTCTGGCGGAGAAAGGCAACCCGCAGGGCCGGCTGAACACGCTGTCGGTCGAAAGCCGTTTGCTCGGCAACCGCCGCGACATCACGTTCTACTACCCGCCCGGTTTCGACCCGGCGCGCAAGGACACGATCCTGCTCTTCGTCTTCGACGCCGACCAGTATCTCGGCCGCGTGCCGGTGCCGCGCATCCTCGATAACATGATCGCCGCCGGCGCCGTCCCGCCGGTGGTCGCCGTCTTCGTCGCCAATCCCGACCGGGCGGCGCGGGCGCGGGAGCTCCCGGCCAATCTGGCCTTTGCGGATTTCATGGCCACCGAGCTCCACCCGCTTGTCGCAAAGGAAACGGGGCTGGTGGTTCCGGCCGCGCGTACGGTGCTGGCCGGTTCCAGCTATGGCGGGTTGGCTTCGGCCACCGTCGCCATGCGGCATCCGGAGGTCTTCGGCAACGTGCTCGCCATGTCCGGCTCTTTCTGGTGGAGCCCGCCGGGTACGCCGGAGGACCGCCGGGAGCATGTGGCGGGGCTGATTGCCGCAGGTCCGGCACTGCCGTTGCGCTTCTTCCTTTCGGCCGGGCTTTTCGAAACGGGTGCGCAGGGCACCGCGGGCATCCTCGAAACCAGCCGGCATCTGCGGGACGTCCTGCAGGCCAAGGGCATTTCCGTCATCTATCGCGACTATGCCGGCGGCCACGACTACCTCGTCTGGCAGGGCGTCATCTCGGACGGGCTGATCGCGCTTTTCGGTGGGGACCGGCCCTGACGGCCGGCTTCCCTTGTTGGAAAAACATGAGTAAAGACGTTATGTTTTCGGTGCCGTCGGCAGGAGAGCCGACCGCCGGACAAGAATGAAAGGGAAGGCCATGCTCGAATCCGTCGCCTATCTGGAAACCGCCCACGGCCGGAAATACCTGGCCCAGCTGTGCAAGCACTTCGCGCACAAGATCGAGGTCACTGCTTCGGAAAACCACGGTGAATGTCACTTCGCTTGCGGCCTCGGCATTCTCGATGCCGATGACTATGGCCTGCGCATGACCGCCCGGGCCGAAAACGGCGAGGATCTCGCCCAGACCCAGTCGGTGATCGAATCCCACCTCGCACGCTTCGCCTTCCGCGAAGAGCTTCAGCCGCTCGACTGGCAGTGGCAGAACAAGGCCGGCTGAGCGCTCGCATCCATCCAGCATGACAGGTAGACCATGAAACAGTTCCGCCCGCTCGCAGCTTTCGCCGCGCTTGCCCTTTCCATCCTGCCCGCCAGCGCCATGGACGTGACGACGGCGCGGGGAACGGTCGCGGTGGACGGCGTGCCGAAGACCATCGCCGTCTATGACATGGCTGCGCTCGATACGCTCGACCGTCTCGGCATCCGCCCGGCGGGCGTGCCGGACAAGCTTTACGTTCCCGCGCTGGAGCCGATCAAGGCGGGTGCGACCACGGTCGGCACCCTTTTCGAGCCCGATATCGAGGCGCTGAGCGCGCTCGGTCCCGATCTCATCATCGTCGGCAGCCGGTCCGCCGCAAAGGCGGATGTTGTGGCCAAGGTCGCGCCGACGATCGACATGACGATCGATGGCGACGATCTGGTCGGGCAGGCCAAGCTGCGCCTTCAGGCCTATGGTGCCCTGTTCGGCAAGGCGGCTGAGGCAAAGGCGATTGCCGGCGAGCTGGACACGAAGCTTGCTGCTGCCAAGGCAGCTGTTGCCGGCAAGGGGAAGGCGCTGATCGTCATGACCAACGGGCCGAAGGTCTCCACCTATGGCCCCGGCTCGCGCTTCGGCTGGGTGCATGCGGCGCTCGACCTGCCGCCGGCAATCGCCGAGATCGAGACGGCGACCCACGGCGAGGCGGTGTCCTTCGAGTTCATCCGCGAGGCGAACCCCGACTGGCTGCTGGTGCTCGACCGTGCCGCCGCCGTCGGCTCCAACGAGCAGGCCGCCAGGGTGACGCTCGACAACGAGCTTGTCGCGGAAACGACGGCGTGGAAGAAGGGCCAGGTCGTCTACCTGCCGGCACCGGACTTCTACATCGCGGCCGGCGGCGTACAGTCGCTCGAACGCGTGCTTGCGACGGTCACGAAGGCCTTTTCTGCCGCGAAATGAGCGCCAGCGCCCTGCACCCATCCTTGCGGACCGGAACGATCGCGGGCCTCGGGCTCGCGGTCCTTTTTGTGCTGAGCCTTGCCGTCGGCGTCAGTCCGCTGCCGCTCGGCCGGGTGCTGAGCGATCCCGAAGTGCTCCAGCTCCTCCTCGTCAGCCGCCTGCCGCGCACGCTTGCCGCGGTCCTGTGTGGCGCCGGGCTGGCAATCGCCGGGCTCATCATGCAGACGCTGGTACGCAACCGTTTCGTCGAGCCAGCGACCGCAGGCACGGCGCAGAGCGCCGAACTCGGCATCCTCCTCGTCACGCTGCTTTTTCCCGCCGCCGCGCTGCCAGTGAAGACGCTCGTCGCCAGCGGCGCGGCCCTTCTCGGCACCTCGATCTTCCTGGCGACCGCCCATCGCCTGCCGCCCGCCCAGCCCTTTCTCGTGCCGCTCTTCGGCATCGTCTATGGCGGGGTCATCGGCGCGGCGGCGACCTATGCGGCCTGGCAGGCGGATCTCCTGCAGTTCCTCGCCGTCTGGACCAACGGGGACTTTTCCGGCGTGCTGCGCGGGCGCTACGAGCTCCTGTGGATCGCTGCCGTGATGGTCGCCATCGCCTGGGTGGTCGCCGACCGGCTGAGCATCATGGCACTCGGGCGGGAGGCGAGCATCGGGCTTGGCATCGACTATGCCCGCATGATGCAGATCGGCCTCGTCCTCGTCTCCGTCATCACCGCGCTGGCCGTTGCCGTCGTCGGCAGGATCCCCTTCGTCGGGCTTGCCGTGCCCAACATCGTCTCGCGCCTGATGGGCGACAATGTGCGCGGCACGCTGGGCTGGGTCGCCGCCGGTGGAGCGGGACTGGTTCTCGCCTGCGACATCGTCGGGCGCCTCATCCGCTATCCCTACGAAATTCCGGTCGGCACGGTGATGGGCGTGGTCGGCGGCGCGATCTTCCTCTGGCTGCTCTTCCGGCGTGGCGCTCATGCCTGACCGTCGTCTTCTCGCTCTTGCCGCGGCCGCCCTTGCCGCCGCCGCCGCGTTCCTGGCGATCGGCCTCAAGGGCAACATCGTCTTCGTGCTGGAACTGCGGCTGCTGAAGCTTGCGGCTCTGGTGCAGGTGGGTGTGGCGATCGCCATTTCCACCGTGATCTTCCAGACCGTCACCGGCAACCGCATCCTGACACCATCGATCATGGGTCTCGATGCCCTCTACCTCTTCGGCCAGATGCTAATGGTCTTCCTGCTCGGCGGAGTCGGTTACGTAACGCTCGATCCGCAGCTGAAATTCGGCCTGGAGGTGCTGGTGCTGATGGCGCTCGCCTCGGCGCTGCTGCTGCCCATGCTCAAGAGCCGCCTCGACATGGGGCTGATGCTGCTGGCCGGCGTCGTCTTCGGCGTCCTGTTCCGCAGTCTGCATTCGCTGCTCGCGCGCCTCATCGACCCCAACGAATTCTCCGTCGTGCAATCGGCGAGCTTTGCCAACTTCAATGCCGTGCGTACCGACCTCCTGGTCTTTGCTGCCATCGTCACGGTCGTCGCCGCCGTCATCGCCTGGCGCGCGCGCCACGTGCTCGACGTCATCTCGCTCGGGCCGGATACGGCGACGGGGCTCGGCGTCGGCTGGGCGGGCACGGTGACGGGCCTGCTGCTGCTCGTCTCCGCGCTGGTCGCCGTCTCCACGGCGCTCGTCGGGCCGGTCGCCTTCTTCGGTCTTTTGGTGGCGGCGCTCGCCGAGCGCATCGTCGATACCCGCCGTCACGGCGTGCTGCTGCCGGCAGCAGCCCTTGCCGGCATCGCCGTGCTTGTCGGCGGGCAGACGTTGTTCCAGCATGCGCTCGGCAATGCCACAGCACTCGGCGTCGTCATCGAATTCGTCGGCGGGCTTGTCTTCCTCCTGCTGCTGGTTCTCGGGAGCCGAAAATGATCCGGATCGAAAACGTCTCCTTCAAACACCGGACAACGCCGATCCTCACGGATGTCAGCCTGACGATCCCGAAGGGCGGCGTCGTGGCGCTGATCGGCCCGAACGGCGCGGGAAAATCCTCGCTTCTTTCGCTCGTTGCCCGCCTGCAAGCGCTCCAGACGGGTACCATCGACATCGACGGCCTGCCGGTGGACACGACGCCCGGCCGGGAACTTGCCCGCGTCATCGCCATCCTGCGGCAGGACACGACGGTGGCAAGCCGCCTCAAGGTGCGTGAGCTCGTCGGCTTCGGCCGCTTTCCCCACGGCCGTGGACGCCTTACCGAGGCCGACCACGCCATCATCGACGCGGCCATTGCCCAGTTCGACCTCGCCGACCTTGCCGACCGCTTCATCGAGACGCTGTCCGGCGGCCAGCGCCAGCGCGCGCTGGTCGCCATGGCCTTCGCGCAGGGTACGGACTACCTCCTGCTCGACGAGCCGCTGAACAATCTCGATATGTACTATGCCCGTGAGTTGATGCGCTCGCTGCGCAGCGCCGCCGACGGCAAGGGCAAGACGGTCGTCATCGTGCTGCACGACATCAACCAGGCGAGCGCCCATGCCGACCGTATCGTCGCGATGAAGGGCGGCCGTATCGTTGCGGACGGCGCACCGACGGAGATCCTGACGCCGGAAATGCTCGAAACCGTCTTCGGCTTCCGCATGCGGGTGGAGACGATCGAGGGCAAGCCCTTCGTGCTGCATCAGCTTTAGGGCTGATTGACGAACGGGCACGGGATGCGCATCAGTCCCTCCTGTCGCAGGCCGAGGGGGAGCAGCATGGTCTATCCGGATACCTATTATCGCCGCACCATGACGGATCAGGTGGTGCGTCCGGCGCTCTCCGGCACCGTCGAGTGCGACGCGGTGATCATCGGCGGCGGTCTTGCCGGTCTTTCGACGGCTCTCCAGCTCGCGCGGGCGGGGCGGAGCGTCGTGGTGCTGGAAGCGGAAAGCATCGGCTTCGGCGCCTCCGGGCGCAATGGCGGCTTCGTCAGCGCCGGTTATGCGACGGGGGAGGACAATATTGCCCGCATGGCCGGCCCGGCCGTGGCGCACGACCTGTATCGCCTGTCGATGGAGGGCGTGGAGTTCGTCCGCGACAACATCCGGACCCTCGGCCTTTCCGATGCAGATCTCCGGCCCGGCCTGATGAGCGTGCTGCGCTACGATGACGGCGCGCGTCTCAGGGCCGATGTGGAGGAGGCGCGCCGGCGCTATGGCGAAGATATCGCCTACATGGATCGTGACGCCGTGCGTGCGGTGCTGAAATCGGATCGCTACCATCAGGCGGTGTGCCACGGGGCTGCCTTCCACATGCACCCGCTGAACTATCTGCGCGGCATTGCCCGCGAAATCGAGCGCCTCGGCGGGCGCATCTTCGGGCAGTCTACGGCGACAGGAACCGAACTGGACGAGGCGGAAAAGCGAGTGAGGACGGCGGGCGGCATGGTGACGGCGCGCGACGTCGTCTTTGCGACGGGTGGTTATACCGGGTCGCTGAATGCGCGGCTCCAGCGTGCCTTCCTGCCGATCGCCACCTATGTGATGGTCAGCGAGGAGGCGCCCGACCTTCTCGCCTCGGCAATCGCCACCCGCGAAGCCATCGGCGACAACCGCCGGGCGGGCGACTATTACCGCCTCGTCGACGACGGCCGGCGGCTGCTCTGGGGCGGGCGTATCACCACCCGCGCTGCTTCGACCGCCGGGCTGGTGCGCGAACTGCGCGCCGAAATGGTCGGCACCTTTCCGCAGCTTGCCGGCCTCGGGACGGAGCTCGCCTGGTCGGGTCTGATGTCCTATGCCCGCCACCTGATGCCCCAGATCGGACGCATGGCACCGGGCGTCTGGCATTGCACCGCCTTCGGCGGCCACGGCCTCAACACGACGGCGATCGGCGGCAAGGTCATTGCGGAGGGCATTCTCGGCGAAAGCGAACGCTACAGGCTCTTTGCGCCCTTCGGCCTTGTCTGGGCCGGTGGCCTTGCAGGGCTGGCGGTGGCACAGCTGACCTACTGGAAACTGCAGGCACAGGACTGGTGGCGCGAACGCGCGGCCTGAGACGACGGCCGCCACTGAGCGGTGGGTTGCCTGAATTGCGGTGTTGACTATCGACGCCGTCGCCCATTCTTCTTCCGGGAGGATATCGCATTGGAGCAGAGACACCCATGACCGACCAGACCCGAGTAGCGCTCATAGCCGGTGGGGCCGGCGGCATGGGAGCGGCGATTGCCACGCGGCTTGCCGCCGACGGTTACGCTGTCGTTCTCGCAGACCTTGAATCCGAACGCCTGACGGCCGCGGCGGAGGCAGTGCAAGTCGGGGGCGGTGCCGCGCTTGCGGTGCCGCTCGACATGCGCAAGGTCGCCTCCTGTGCCGCTGCCGTGGAGAAGACGCTCGCCTGGCGCGGGCGCCTCGACGCCCTCGTCAATGCCGCGGGTGTCTGGCGCGAGGGTGCGGCCGGAACGATGACGGAAGAGGACTGGGACATCGTGCTCGACGTCAATCTCAAGGGAGCGTTCTTCCTCATCCAGGCGGCCATTCCGCATCTGGAGAACGGCGCCTCCATCGTCAACATCGCCTCGGATGCCGGCCTCGTCGGCAACAACGGCGCGTCGATCTACTGTGCCTCGAAGGGCGGGCTGGTTCTGTTGACCAAGGCGCTGGCGCTGGAACTTGCGCCGCGCCGCATTCGCGTCAACGCGGTCTGCCCTGGCGACGTCGCAACGCCGATGATCGAGTTCCAGGCGGAACGCTATGGCGGAGGCGACCCGGACGGCTACAAGGCGAAACTCCTGTCCAACTATCCCCAGCAGGAAGCAGCCCGCTTCATCCGGCCGGAGGAGATCGCCCGCATGGTCGCCTATCTCTGCGAGCCGGATGCCGCGCCCATCACCGGGGCCGCGCTTTCCATCGATTTCGGCGTGACGGCCGGCTACTGAGGAGGGACGGATGCAGCGCAAGACGGCGATCATCACCGGAGCAGGGGCCGAGGACGGCATCGGCTTTGCCTGCGCACGGAGCCTGGCGGAGGAGGGCTATGCCGTCCACCTCGTAGCAACGAGCGATCGGATTTTCACCCGTGCCGCGGAGTTGAGGCGTAACGGGTTCTCCGCGACGGGCCACATTTGCGACCTCACCGTCAAGGCCGATGTCGAGCGCCTGCGGCAAGCGACGGGGCCGGCCGCGGTGCTCGTCAACAATGCCGGCATGGGCAGCCTCGCGCAGCCGGCACTGCAGCGCGACTTTGCGATGCTGGAGGAGGCGGATTGGGACCGCGGCATCTCCGTCACGCTCAAGACGACGTTCCTTTCGACACGCCTCTATTTGCCGGACATGCTGGCGGACGGCTACGGCCGCATCGTCAATGTGGCGTCGGTGACGGGCCCCTATGTCGCCAATCCCGGCGAGACGGCCTATTCCGCCGCCAAGGCCGGCATGGTCGGCCTCACCCATGCACTGGCGCTCGAAGCCGGCCCGCATGGCGTCACGATCAATGCCGTGGCGCCAGGCTGGATCGATACCGGCGCGTCGACGGAGGAGGAGCGCCGCGCCGCCATGGCGACACCCTGTGGCCGCGCAGGCCGGCCAGACGAAGTGGCGGCCGCCGTCGCCTTCCTTGCCTCACCCAAGGCGAGCTATATCAACGGTGCCGTGCTGGTGGTCGATGGCGGAAACATTCTTCAGGAGCGCAAGGCCTGAGATGTTACCGAGGCAGGCGCGGGGATTTCGGTTTTGCCCCGCCACTGTTTTCATCATAGTGACCACACCCCAACAGGCGCTGCAGGCGCCAAGACTGGAAGGCTTCCCATGACCGATCCCTGGCCCACTGCCGGCACGCCGCTCGACGATGTCCTCACCCCGATGCCCGTCATCGACGAGGACCGGCTGGCCGCCAACATCGCCCGCGCGCAGGCCTATTTCGACGGGCACGGCAAGGCCTTCCGCCCGCATATAAAGACCCACAAGATCGTCGCCGTCGCCGAGGCGCAGCGCGCGGCTGGCGCCGTCGGTCTCAATTGCCAGAAGATCAGCGAGGCCGAGGTTTTTGCCGATGCCGGTTTCGAGGATATCCTGATCACCTACAACATCCTCGGTGCGGCGAAGCTCGGGCGCCTGCGCGGGCTGCACGAGCGGGTGCCGCGTCTTGCCGTGGTCGCCGACAGCGCCACGACCGTGGACGGTCTTGCCCGCGCCTTCGATGCCGCCCGTCCGCTGACCGTGCTTGTGGAGTGCGATACGGGCGGGCGCCGATGCGGCGTGCAGACACCGGAGGCGGCAACGGAACTGGCGGCCCGCATCGCCGCCGCGCCGACCCTCCGCTTCGGCGGCATACTCACCTACCCTGCAACCGGCGGCGCAAGCGCCGTGGAGGCTTTCATCGCCGGGACCATGGCGCTGCTGGCGGCAAGGGGGCTCGATTGCCCGGTGCGCTCCAGCGGTGGTTCGCCGGACCTCTGGAAGGCCCATCTCGTGCCTTCCGCCACCGAACACCGCGCGGGAACCTATGTCTACAACGACCGGAGCATGGTGCGCGCCGGCCATTGCACGCGGCAGGATCTTGCCATGCATATCCTTGCGACCGTCGTCTCGCGCCCGGCTGAGGATCGTGCGGTGCTGGATGCCGGTTCCAAGGCGCTGACCTCGGACCTGCTCGGTTTCAGCGACTACGGCGAGATCGAGGGCCACGAAGGCGCCCGCATCGCCTCGCTCTCGGAGGAGCATGCGGTGGTCGATCTCAAGGATTGCCGGGGAGAGTTTCCCGCCATCGGCAGCGTGGTGCGCATCGTGCCGAACCACACCTGTGTCGTCAGCAACCTGTTCGACCGTATGGTCTTCCACCGCGGCGGCATCGTGACGCGGGTCGAGGCAGTCGCCGCACGCGGCACGGTCTGGTGAGGCCGGATTTCGGTTGACGGCGCGCGGCAAAGCCGCTCGTGCTGGCCGGCAAACGCATTCAAGGAGAATCGCCATGGCTGACAACGACGCCCCCTTCTTCATCGAGGATACCGACGAGACGGAGATCTCCTCCGACACCGCCGGCCTCGGCAACCTCCTCGTCACCACGCACATCCCGCTGCGCGCCGACGGATCGCTGGAGACCGGTGATATCAGGACGCAGAGCATCGCGACGCTGGAGAGCCTGAAGGCGTCGCTGGAAAAGGCCGGAAGCAGCCTTGCCGACGTGATCCACCTGACAATCTACCTCACCGACATCAACGAGCGCCCGGCCTTCAACGAGGTCTATTGCGCCTATTTCAAGAAGCCCTATCCGGTGCGTTGCGCCGTCGGGGTCGCCGCGCTCGCTGATCCCGATATGCGCGTCGAGGTGACGGCGATGGCGGCGCGGCGCGGGCGCGCCTGAGCCCATGCCGGACGCATCGCCTGGTTTTGCGGTGCGTCTGGCTCTGCTCTCGTCGGTCGGCGCGTGCATCCACGGGCGATGCGCAATTGAAATTCATATTTTCTATAAAAATAGTGAAATAAGAAATGGCGTGCCTGCTATCCCGGGCTTCCGCTTGTTATCCCTATCAGCATCAAGGGTCTCAAGCGGAGCGGGAACGATGAACGCCCATGTCGAAAACACACGTTTCAACCTTCACGGCACATCGCTGATCGAGCAGCCGGCCGACGCCGACACGCTGAAGGCGGCGCTGCGCACGCTCGGCGGCGGCGTCAGCATCATCACGGCCGGCGAGGGCGAAACCCGCACAGGGGCGACCGTCACGTCGGCGACGGCGCTCTCGGTCGAGCCGGCGCGCATGCTGGTCTCCCTCAACCGCACCTCGTCCACCTGGCCCGTCGTCGAACGCTACGGCCATCTCGGCATCAACATCGTCGGCAGCGCCCATGAGGCCCTTGCCAACCAGTTTGCCGGCCGCGGTGGTCTTCGTGGCGCCGATCGCTACCACGGCGCGGACTGGACCACCGCCGTCAGCGGCGCGCCGCTTCTGGTCGATGCCGTCGCGGCAATCGACTGCGTTGTCGAGGAAGCCATCGAACGGCACAGCCACGTCATCGTCATCGGGAAGGTTCTGGCGATCCGCCTCGGCGCCGGCCATTCGCTGCTCTATCAGGACGGCCGCTATCATGCCCTGTCCTGACGCCTGCTGAGCGGCGCCCGCCGCACCGACATCCACATCCGTGCACTGCCGTATCCCGCCGCGGGCGGGATCGGGACCCCGTGGCCGACGCGGCCCTTTCCAGATGCGATGAAAGGAAACATGATGACACGCAAGATCAGGCTTGGCGCATTCCTTCCCGGCGGCGGCCAGCACGTCGCCTCCTGGCGGCACCCGGACCAGCCGGCGGACGGCGCCACCAGCTTCGAGTTCCACAAGCAACTCGCCCAGACTGCGGAGCGCGGCCTGTTCGACGCTTATTTCCTGGCGGACAACCTTGCCATCGGGTTCGGCGGGGCGCGGGAAGGGGGCAATGCCCGCGTCGCTGGCTTCGAGCCGGTGACGCTGTTTTCGGCGCTTGCGCCCTTCACGAAAAATCTCGGTTTCATCGCCACCGCCTCGACGACCTACGAGGAGCCCTACAACACGGCCCGCAAATTCGCCTCGCTCGACCTCATTTCCGGCGGGCGTGCCGGCTGGAATGTCGTCACCACGACGGGTGATCCGACCGCGCAGAACTTCAACCGCGAGACCCAGCTGCCCCATGCCGCGCGCTATCGCCGCGCTGCCGAGCATGTCGATGTGGTCAAGAAGCTCTGGGACAGTTTCGAGGATGACGCCTTCCTGCGCGACAAGGAGCGTGGCGTCTTTTACGATCCGGAGAAGCTGCACGAGAGCGACCACCGCGGCGAACATTTTCAGGTACGCGGGCCGCTCAACGTCGCCCGTTCGCCGCAGGGCCATCCTGTCATCGTGCAGGCCGGCCAGTCGGATGACGGCCGCGGGCTTGCCGCCGCGACGGCGGAAGTGATCTTCACCGCCCACCAGCACATCGGGACGGCACAGGAATTCTACCGCGACATCAAGGCGCGCGCCCGCGGCCTCGGCCGCAATCCGGACCATATCCTCATCATGCCCGGCGTCTCGCCCTTTGTCAGCCGAACGCTGGAGGAGGCGCGCGAAAAATACGACCGCCTGACCGCGCTGATCGTCGAAGCGGATGGCGTCGGCCTCCTCAACGGGCTCACCGGCGGCACGCTCGATCTTCGTGGTTACGACCTCGATGGTCCGCTGCCGCCCGCACCGCCGACCGAGGGCATGAAGAGCCGTCAGGCACTGATCCGCCAGATCGCCGACGAGAACAATTTCACCATCCGCCAGCTCTACCAGTGGATCGCTTCCGCCCGTGGCCATTACACCGTCGTCGGTACGCCAGAGACGATCGTCGATACGCTGCAGGAATGGTTCGAGAACGAGGCCGCCGACGGATTCAACATCCTGCCGCCCTGGCTGCCAACGGCGCTCGACGACTTTGTCGATCTGGTCATCCCCGAACTCCAGCGCCGTGGCCTGTTCCGTACCGCCTACGAGGGCACGACGCTGCGTGAAAACCTCGGTCTGCCGTTCCCCGTCAACCGCTGGGCCGGCGCACGCGCCGCCGTCCAGGCCGCCGAATAGGAGACGACGATGTCCTATGAAAACGTGAACTCCACACTCGGTGCGGATTTTCGCCTTGCGAACCGGCCGCCGACGGCGCCCGGTCTTGCGACACGGTTGAATGCGCTGTTGCCGTCGTTCCTCGCCCGCTACGGACTGGTTCTGGCCTTCCTGGCGCTCTGGCAGATTTCGAGCACGCAGGGCTGGGTCAATCCCTCCGTCTTCCCGCCGCTCCACATCATCGTCTCGGCTCTCTGGGACAGCCTTGCCAGCGGCGCGCTTCTCGATGATATCGCCATCAGCCTCCAGCGCTCCGGTATCGCCTTTGTCGCCGCCGTCGCGATCGGCATCCCGCTCGGCCTTGTCATGGGGCAGGCGAAGATCGTCGAGCAGGCACTCGATCCCCTACTGCAGTTCTTCCGCCAGACCTCGGCGCTCGCGCTCTATCCCGTCTTCATCCTGCTGCTCGGGCTCGGTGAAACGTCAAAAGTCTTCGTCATTTTCTGGGCGACGCTCTTCCCGATTTTGCTTGCCACGATCGGCGGCGTGAAGGAGGTCGACAGCAAGTTGATCGAGATGGCGCGGACCTATGGCGCAGGGCGTTTGACGATCTTCCGCCGCGTCATCCTGCCGGCCTCGGTTCCTGCGATCTTTGTCGGCCTGCGCCTCTCCGCCACCACGGCGCTACTGCTCCTCATCGCCGCCGAGATGATCGGCGCCAACAAGGGCATCGGCTTCCAGGTGATGAACGCCCAGTACAATTTCCAGGTCCCGCTGATGTTCGCCGCCATCCTGCTTCTGGCGCTGCTCGGCCTCCTCGCCAATGCGGTGCTGGTCCTCCTCCAGAAAAAACTCTGCCGCTGGTCGCAGCCGAACGCCTGAAACTTCCGCATTTCTCTTTGCCAAAGGACACCGCCATGACCTTCCATTCGCGAAAACTTCTCCTCTCCACCGCCTTCTTCTTGGGCCTTGCCGGCACGGCCTTCGCCGAGGACGTGAACCTGCGGTACCTCGCCAGCCAGGGTGGTCTTTCCGCCCATGAGCTTGCCGCCGAACTCGGCTATTTCAAGGGAACCGGCATCACGATCGAAAATGTCGGTTATGCCGCCGGCGGCCCGGCCTCGCTGATCGCGCTCGCTTCCGGTGATGTGGAGCTCGGCAGCGCGGCCACCTCCGCCGTTCTGAACTCGATCATCGGCGGCAACGATTTCGTCGCCGCCTATCCCTCGAACGGCATCAATGCCGAAGTCCAGTCGATCTTCTACGTGCTGGAAGACAGCCCCATCAAGGACATCAAGGACATTGCCGGCAAGAGCATCGCCGTCAACACGCTGGGCGCCCATCTCGACTATACGATCCGCGAGGCGCTGCATTCGGTCGGCCTGCCGACGGATGCAGCCAACCAGGTCGTCGTGCCTGGCCCGCAGCTCGAGCAGGTGCTGCGCTCCGGCCAGGTGGACATCTCGGCGTTCGGATACTGGCAGACGACGTTCGAGGGTGCGGCCAGCAAGAATGGCGGCCTGCGCGCGATCTTCGACGATACGGACGTGCTCGGCGAGATCGCCGGCGGCTTCGTGGTGCTGCGCCGCGATTTCGTCAAGGCGCATCCCGAGGCGGCAAAAATCTTCGTCGAACAGTCGGCCCGTGCGCTCGATTATGCCCGCGAGCACCCCGAGGAGACCCGCAAGATCCTCGCAAAGGCCTTGCAGGAACGCGGCGAGAACCCTGATATCGCGCAATATTTCCGCGGCTATGGCGTTCGTGCGGGCGGCCTTCCGGTCGAGCGGGACGTGCAGTTCTGGATCGACGTTCTGGTCCGCGAAGGCAAGCTGAAGGAAGGCCAGCTCGCGGCCAAGGACGTGCTCTATTCGCCCGACGCTGCAACGAACTGAGGTCTCCCATGAGCCTTGCCCCTGCAACGATCCGCGGAGAGGTGACGATCCGTCACCTCTCGAAATCCTACACGCTCGATGGCCGGCCGCTGCCGGTCCTTGATAACGTCAACCTGAAGATACGCTCCGGGGAGAGCCTTGCCATCGTCGGTGCCAGCGGCTCCGGCAAGACGACGCTGCTGCGTATCCTTGCCGGGTTGGAGGATGCCGATGGCGGCGAGGTGCTGATCGACGGCAAGGCCGTTTCGGGCGTCGGCGCGGAACGCGCCGTGATCTTTCAGGAGCCGCGCCTGCTGCCCTGGCTGACCGTGCTCGAAAACGTCGCCTTCGGTCTCGATACGCGCGGGGCCTCCCGCGAGGAAGCGAAGGCCCGTGCGCGGCGCTATGTCCAGCTCGTCGGCCTGCAATCCTTCGAGAACGCCTATCCGCGCCAGCTTTCCGGCGGCATGGCGCAACGCGTCGGCATCGCCCGGGCGCTTGCCGTGCAGCCGGAGATCCTGTTGCTAGACGAACCGCTCGGCGCGCTCGACGCCATGACGAAGATCGGCATGCAGCAGGAGCTAACGCGCATCTGGCGCGATGAGGACGTCACGACCATCCTTGTGACACACGACCTGGAGGAGGCCATCTACCTTGCCGACCGCATCCTCATCCTGCCGCGCGAGAAGAACGCCGCGCCGCGGCTGATCGAGATCGACCTGCCGCGTCCCCGCGACCGCAGCGCGCCGGAATTCGTCCGTCACCGCGAGGAGCTGCTGACCCTCTTCGGTCTGCACTGAGCGCCATCGCGCACGATTGCCTTTGACCCCGCCTGCTCCGGCCGATAGACGAACGTCATCCGGCCGGGCAGGCGGCTTTTGCGTCAGGCCGCCGGGTTGGACAGGACCGTTTAAGACCGGAGGATGCCATGACCGATCTTTTCGACGCTGCGCCGCGCTCCGGCGTCATGCCGCTTGCCGCGGAACTGCGCCCGGCGACGCTGGACGACGTGATCGGCCAGGAGAAGATCATCGGCGAGGGCACCATGCTGCGCCGGCGCATCGCCGCCGGAAGGCTCGGCAGCATCGTGCTCTACGGTCCGCCCGGCCTCGGCAAGACGTCGATCGCGCGTGCCATCGGCAACATGCTCGGCAAGAGTTTCCGCCCGCTGCACGCCGCGCACAACAACGTGGCCGACATCCGCAAGATCGCTGACGAGGCGCGCATGCGGCCGACCCTGCTCTTCGCGGACGAGGTGCATCGTTTCAGCGCGACGCAGCAGGACCATCTCCTCGCGCTCTGCGAAGAGGGCGTCGCCGACTTCATCGGCGCAACGACCGGCAATCCCTACCACACGCTGACGCCTGCACTCATCTCCCGTTCGACCATCTTGAAGCTGGAGCCGCTGACGCTCGAGGAGATGGAAGAGGTGGTGCAGCGGGGTCTTCGCCATCTTGCGGCGCGCGGCATCGAGGTGCGCCTGGAGCCCGCCCAGCTGCGCCGCATCGCCGGCCGGTCCGGCGGCGATGCGCGGCGGGCGCTAACGGTGCTCGAAAGCCTTGCCGTCGGGCACGCTCCGGGAATACCTGTCGTCATCACCGAGGCGATGGTCGAGGAGGCCTATGCCGCCGCGCCGGTCAACCACGACCGGTCGGGCGATGCGCACTACGACGTCGTCTCGGCCTTCGTGAAGTCGATGCGCGGTTCCGATCCCGATGCGACGCTCTACTGGCTTGCCCGGCTGATCCACGGCGGCGAGGACCCGCGCTACATTGCGCGCCGCATCATGATCCACGCCTCCGAGGATGTCGGCCTTGCCGACAATACGGCGCTGCAGACGGCGGTGGCGGCGTTGCATGCGGTGGAGAATATCGGTTATCCCGTGGCGCAGATTAGTCTCGCCCATGCCGCTCGTCACGTCGCGCGGGCGCCGAAATCGAACTGCGCCTGCCGCGGCATCTCGCTGGCACTTGCCCATGTGGCAAAGGAAGCGCCATCGTCGGTGCCGCTTCATCTGCGTGACGCCCACTACAAGGGTGCGGCGGCGCTCGGCCATGTCGGTTATGCCTTTCCGCATGATGACGGACGGGGCTGGAGCGAGCAGGTTTACGCGCCGGAGGTGCCGCGCGGCGCCTTCTACCAGAGCGACGCCCGCGAGGCAGGAACCTTCGAACGGCGCGCTGACGAGCACTGGGACCAGATCACCGGCCGGCCGACACCCCGCCGCTTCGGCGAGAAGCGCTGACGGCTACGGGGCGGTGAGGCCGGCCCGAACCCGGTTGACGACCGTCCAGGCGAGCAGCACGCAGGCCATCGGCTGGATATGCCATGTCCAGGCGGGCAACGTGCCGAAACCGGCGACGAGCGCCCCGAGCGCCCCGAAGAGGACGGCCCGGTCGCTCTTGCCCATCGGCCCCTCGTAGCTGCGGCCGTTGCCATGGGCGACGCCGAGCACGCCGGCGAACTCCGTCAGCGCGGCGAGAAAGACGATGGCGGTGAACCACGGCAGGGAAAAGGGCGCGACCAGCGCGAAGGGCACGTACAGCGCGGCATCGGAGACGACATCGGTGATCTCGTTGAGATAGCCGCCGAGCGGGCTCTTCTGGCCGTGTTCGCGCGCGAGCATGCCGTCGATGGCGTTGAGCCCCATGCGCAACAGCATCCAGACCGGAACGAGCGCGAAAAGGGCGGGTGCCGGATTGACGAGAAGCAGCGCGCCGATCCCTACCGAGACGATCGCGGCGATCAGTGTTACCTGATTTGCCGTGACGCCCATGGCCGCCAGCCGTCCCACCAGGGGGCGAAGCAGGTTCTGGAAGGACGATTTCAGTTTATAGATCGACATGTCAGCTCGAATCCGCTCGATTGCGTGCCACAAAAGAGGATGCAAATCGTATGAAATCAACTGCAAACATGCGTCCTCATCCGTATAGGTGCTGAGGTTTCTACAGGAGAGATGACAGCATGATCGAATCCGCCTTTGCGAGCCATGACGGCGTGGAGCTTTTCTACCGTGCCTGGCCCGCCCGTTCCGGCACGGCGAAAGGCGCGATCGTGCTTTTGCACCGCGGCCATGAGCACAGCGGCCGGGTGGCGCATATCGCCGAGGAGCTCGGGCTCGACGACTTCGCCTTCTACGCGTGGGATGCGCGTGGCCATGGCCGGTCCCCCGGCGAGCGCGGCCATTCGCCGTCCTTCGCCCATTCGGTGCGCGATCTCGACTGCTTCGTCCGCCACATCCGCGAGACCGGCGGCTTTGCCATGGACCAGATCGCCGTCGTCGCCCAGAGCGTCGGTGCGGTGCTCGCTTCCACCTGGGTGCATGACTATGCGCCGGATATCCGCGCGCTGGTGCTGGCGTCGCCCGCCTTCGACGTGAAACTCTACGTGCCCTTCGCCCGGGAGGGCATCGCGCTCTGGCAGAAGCTCAAGGGCACGTTCTTCGTCAACTCCTACGTCAAGGCCCGCTTCCTGACGCACGATCCTGCGCGCATTGCTTCCTTCGAGGCCGATCCGCTGATCACCCGTCCCATCGCCTCCAACATCCTCCTGGAGCTCTACGAGGCGGCGGACCGGGTGGTCGGCGATGCGCGTGCCATCACGGTGCCGACGCAGCTTCTCGTTTCCGGCAGCGATTTCGTCGTGCGCCATGCGCCGCAGCACCGCTTCTTCGAAAATCTCGGCAGCACGATCAAGGAGCGCCATGTGCTGCCCGGCTTCTACCACGACACGCTCGGCGAGCGGGACCGGGCCAAGGCGCTTGAAAAGGTGCGGACCTTCCTCCTCCAGCGTTTCGCCGAACCGCCCGTGGTGGCCGACCTGCGGCGTGCGCATCTTTCCGGCTACACCCGCGACGAGGCCGACCGGCTGGCGACACCCTTGTCGCTGCTCTCCCCGCGCGGGCTCTACTGGGCACTGACGCGGGGCTCGATCCGCCTCGGGAGCCTTTTTTCCAAGGGCATAGAGACGGGCGTGCGCACCGGCTTCGATTCCGGTTCCACGCTCGACTATGTCTATGAGGACGAGGCCCGCGGTCTCGGCCCCGGCGGGCGGCTGATCGACCGGCAGTTCCTCGATGCGATCGGCTGGCGCGGCATCCGCCAGCGCAAGGTCCATCTGGAAGAGCTGATCGGCAAGGCACTGGCACGCCTGAAGGCCGAGGGACGGCCGCTGCGTGTGCTTGACATCGCCGCCGGCCACGGGCGCTACGTGCTCGACGCGGTTGCGGGATCCGAAGCGAAGCCGGAGAGCATCCGCCTGCAGGACTATTCGCCGATCAACGTGGACAAGGGCGCGGCGCTGATCGCCGAGCGCGACCTGAGGGAGGTGGCGGAATTCCACCGGGCCGATGCCTTCGACACCGAAGGGCTTGCCGCGATCACCCCGCAGCCGTCGCTCGCGATCGTCTCCGGCCTCTACGAACTCTTCCCGGACAATGCCCCGATCGAGGCCTCGCTGGCCGGGCTCGCCCGCGCGATGGAGCCGGGGGCGCTGCTCCTCTATACCGGCCAGCCCTGGCATCCGCAGCTCGAGATGATCGCCCGGGCGCTGACCTCGCATCGCGGCGGCGAGGCGTGGATCATGCGGCGGCGCACCCAGCAGGAAATGGACCAGCTGGTGGCCGCGGCGGGTTTCCGCAAGGTCGAGCAGCGTATCGACAAGTGGGGCATCTTCACCGTCTCGCTGGCCGAGCGTATCTGAGGCGATCATGGGGGAGGGCGTCGCATCTGTCGTTGCCGTCGATCGCCGCGCGGTTTTTCGCGCTGCGGCGCTGTGGCTCGCCTTCCTGGCACCGTTCTTCTACCTGACCTACGGTTTCTCCAACTGGCTGGCCGCGCAGCAGGCGGATGTGCCGAATCTCGCTTTCGGCTGGGAGCGGCACATCCCCTTCCTCGCCTGGACGATCCTGCCCTATTGGTCGATCAACGCCTTTTATGCGCTCTCGCTCTTCGTCAACGAGACGCCGGCGGAGGTCGGCCGGCTGGCGCGGCGTTATCTTACGGCGCAGGTCGTCGCCGTCCTCTGCTTCATCGCCTTTCCGCTACAGGCGATCTTCGTGCGGCCGGAGACGCAGGGGCTGCCGGGTTTCCTGTTCGACGTGCTCGGCGGCTTCGACAAGCCGTTCAACCAGGCGCCCTCGCTGCATATCGCCCTGCTGGTGATCATCTGGGAACATTGGCGCCTGCGGTTGCGCGGGGCGATGCTGGCACTCTGGCACGTCTGGAGCTTCCTGATCGGCATCTCCGTTCTCACGACCTGGCAACATCACAGCATCGATATCCCGACAGGTGCGCTGCTCGGCCTCTTTGCCCTCTGGCTGTTCCCGGCCGGCCGGCCGTCGCCGCTGGCAGGGTTCCGCCTGACGCTCGATACGAAGGCGCGGCGACTCGCCGTCTGTTATGCCGCGGGCGCGCTCGTCTTCCTGTTCCTCGCCGTGTGGACGACGTTCGATTCAGGGGCGGGCCTGCTGCTGCTCTGGCCGGCACTTGCGCTCGCCCTCGTCGCGCTCGCCTATGCCGGTGCGGGGCCGGATGTGTTCCAGAAGCGGGCCGATGGCCGCATCAGCCTGGCGAGCCGCTGGCTGCTGATGCCCTACAGGCTGGGCGTGCGGGCCAATGTCTGGTGGTGGACGCGGCGCCTGCCCGATGCCGTCGAGATCGCCGACGGCGTTTTCCTCGGCCGGGTGCCGTCGCAACGCTCACTTTCCACCTATGCCGCCGTTGTGGATATGACGGCGGAAAGGCCGGGCCTTGCCGTTCCCGGCCTTTCCTGGCGCTCTTTCCCGACGCTCGACCTGCTGCCCGTCTCCGCTGCCCGGATCCGCGAAGCGGCGCTCGCCGTCGAGGAGGCGGGGCGGCATGGGCCGGTCCTTGTCTGCTGCGCGCTCGGCTTCCAGCGCAGCGCGCTCGTCGCTGCCTGTATCCTGATGCGGACCGGCTTTGCCACCACGGCAGCGGCGGCGGTCGCCCAGATCCGGGCGAAGGGTCGGCCGGTGCATCTTGCGCTGGAAACCTATGCCGTGATCGAGGAGGCGGCGCGATGACGGACTGGCAGACGGTTGTTGCGGATACCGTCCGGCGCCTTCAGCGCAACGGCCTTGCCGGCGGGGCAACGGCTTTGCTGATCCTCGCCGTGGCGCCGCCGACGGCCGGCGCCCATGGATTTACCGGGCCGCTCGCCTGGGGGCTGCTGCTCGCCTTCTGCCTCGTGCCGCTGGCACTTTCGGTGCATCTTCTGTTCGACGCCGCGCTCTTCCGGCTCGCCGCCTCCCATGACGGGGAAACGACAGGGCTTGCTGCCATCGACGACGTGCTGGCGCGCATGGGGCTTCGCGCCAGGGGGAGCGCTTCGGCAACGCTGCCGGAGCGTCTGCAGGGATGCCGGCGGCTCCTCTGGCTGCAGCGGATCGCATTGCTGATCGCCGTCGCACTCTACTTCGTCCTGCTCCTCGACGGGATGGAGGGAGGCGGGGCATGAGCGTGAGCGGCGTATCGCTTTTGCAGAGCGTGTCCGGGGCGGCGCTTGCGGGGCTTTCGCGGGCGGTCACCGGCGTGCGGCCGATCTGGGCGGGCTCGGCGCCCTATGGCCGGCAGCGCGTCTATTTCGCCAACCATGCAAGCCACGGCGATTTCATCCTGATCTCCACCTGCCTGCCCGTTGCCGAACGACGCCGAACCGCCGCGGTCGCAGGGGCGGACTACTGGAATGCCGGCCCGGTCCGCCGCTTCATTTCCGGCAAGATGCTGCGCACGGTGCTCGTGGAGCGCAACTGGGTGGAACGCACCGCCGACCCGATGCAGGTGATGCTCGCCGCCCTGGACAAGGGGCAATCCCTGATCTTCTTTCCCGAGGGCACGCGCAACATGACGGAGGAGCCGCTGCTGCGCTTCCGCTCGGGCCTCTACAATCTTGCGGCGCTTCGCCCGGATATCGAACTGGTACCCTGCTGGATCGAGAACATGTCGCGTGTCCTGCCGAAGGGCGCGCTCCTGCCGGTTCCGCTGCTCTGCCGCGTCGTCTTCGGCGCCCCGCTGGTGCTTCAGGCGGGGGAGGAGCGGAAAGTTTTCCTTGATCGCGCCCGCGAAGCGCTTCTCGCCCTTGCGCCCCGAAAGGATGGAACCCGTTGATGAGCGACGACACGCGTCTATTCCTCGGCCTCGTCTCCGTGCTCGTCATTGCGAGCCTTGTTGCGGGCGTGCTCTCCTGGCGCAGTGAAAAGCCGCTGCCGGCGACAATCGAAAACCTCAATGCACGCATCAAGGCCTGGTGGATCATGGTCGCGGGTATCAGCGTCGCCTTCCTGTTCGGCACGGGCGGCGTGATCCTGCTCTTCGCCTTCGTTTCCTTCGCGGCGCTGCGCGAATACGTCACGCTTACCAACACCCGCCATGCCGATCGGTGGACGCTGCTCGGCATGTTCCTGATCATCGTGCCGGTGCAGTATTACCTGATCTGGATCGACTGGTACGGGCTCTATTCGATCTTCATCCCTGTCTACTGCTTCCTCGCCATGCCGGCGCTGACGGCCCTGCGCGGCGACACGTCCCGTTTCCTCGAACGGGTCAGCGAACAGCAATGGGGCATCATGCTCTCGGTCTACTGCATCAGCCATGTGCCGGCGCTGGTGACGCTGCCCATTCCCGGCAACGAGGGCCGGGGCCTGCTGCTCATCGCCTTCCTCATCGCTACCGTGCAGGGCAGCGACGTGCTGCAGTACATTTTTGGGAAACTTTTCGGCCGGCACAAGGTTGCGCCGAGCATCTCGCCGTCAAAGACCTGGGAGGGACTGATCGGCGGCATTGGCAGCGCCTCGCTGCTCGGGGCCGGGCTCTACTGGCTGACGCCGTTCTCGCCGCTCGAAGCGGGGGCGCTCGCCGCGCTCGCCTGCATCATGGGCTTCTTCGGCGGTCTTGTCGCTTCCGCCATCAAGCGCGACCGCGGGGTGAAGGACTGGGGCCACATGATCGAGGGCCATGGCGGCATGCTCGACCGCGCCGACAGTCTCGTCTTCGCCGCGCCGGTCTTCTTCCACATCGTCCGGTACGCGTGGACCTGAAACGATCCCGGCAAAAGGGCGCGGCGGTTACCGCCGTTTTGCCATGGGGGTCAGCGGGCCGAGGCTGTCGAGATAGGCCGAGGCGCCGCCGTTCTCATAGGTGCCGAAGGCGACATTGCGGTCGCGGTAGGATTTCAGCACTTGGCCGAGCCCGTTGGCGCCTTCGGCGCGCACCTGGCGCACCAGGCCGAGATCGACATTGATCGGAAAGATTTCCGCGACCTGCCCGCACTGGTGCACGACATTGCCTGTCGGGTCGGCGACCAGCGAACGGCCGACGCCGCCGGCATCGAGCCCGTTCACGTCGATCACGTAGCAGGAGAACATCACTGCCGTGGCCTGCACGATGGCCAGCTCCGCCTTGCGGTCGGTCGTGCCCGTAAGGACAGGATGGAGGAGCACTTCCACGCCTGCCGAGGTCAGCGTGCGCGTCGTTTCCGGGAACCAGATATCGTAGCAGATGGACAGGCCGAAGCGGCCGACATCGGGCACGTCGAAGATCAGGAAGTCGGTGCCGCCCGTGACCCCGGCCTCGAAAGGCATGAAGGGGAACATCTTGTCGTAGCGCCCGACGATCTCCCCATCCGGGTTGATCACGATGGAATGGTTGTAGGTCCGGCCTTCGCGGTGCACGAAGTAGCTGCCCGGTATGATCCAGACACGGTGCTTGGCGGCAAGCGCCTGGAAGGCGGCTTCGTCGACGGCAGGATCCTCCGCCGCGCAGGCATGCAGGGGCCCGTGCATGGCGAGTTCCGAAAAGACGATCATGTCGGTGCCCGGATAGAGCGCCATGGTCTTTTCCACCTGGATCGTCATGGCCGGAATGTTGCGGCCGCCGATCGGCACCGGCATCTGGATACCGGATATCAGGAAACGGGAATTGTCCCGCCGGCCGCCGGACGGCAGCATTGCATTGGCTTCGAGGGAAGAGGCTGACATGGGGGACGATCTCGCTTGAACTACTTGCCCGTGCGCGCGGCCGGCCGCGTCGTCACGCCGCGCGGCGAGGGCGACACCAGGTCGTCGAAGGCCACGCCGCGGTAGGGCTTGCTGGATTTCAGCACGATATAGCTGGAAAGATTGCCGATCTTGGGGCCGAGCCGCAAAAGCTCGTCCGACAGCATCTGGTAGGAGGCGATGTCGGGGCAGACGAAGCGCACGAGATAATCGATCGGGCCGCTGACCTTGGTGCATTCCACCACGTAGCGCATGTCCTCGACCATCTGTTCGAAGATCTGGAAATCCTCGAGCCCGTGGCTGTTCAGGGTGACCGCGGCGATGACGTCCACATGCCGGCACACTTTTGCTAGGTCGATGCTGGCATGGTAGCTGTTGATGACGCCGGCCTTCTCCAGCCGCTTCACCCGCTGCAGGCAGGGGCTTGGCGATAGCCCCACCTCATCGGCCAGTTCCTGGTTGGTCATGCGTGCATTGGCCTGCAGACAGGCCAGAATCCGCAAGTCGATCTGATCGAGCCGGATCGACCCGTCTTCGTCCTTCATTCATTCGCCCCCTGCTGCACGGACCGGGCCATGCTGTCTCATGATGAGCGTGGCCTGGCGGCCCTGGCCATATGGATACTTTTGGCCCGACCCTGTCAAGCTGGCCCCCGTGCGCGCATTTCCCGGCCGGCAAACCTTGCTCCGGCCGCGCGATAAAAACTGTCGCCAGGGATGGGCCAGGCAGCAGCAAGTGTCGGAAGAGGATCGAAATACGGCAGCACCTTTGCCGCATCCGCCGCTACAGTTCTGGCATGTGAGGAGACATCGGAGGGGAGGACGATGGCATCATCTATCTTTGAGCAGATCACGCGCAAGAAGCCGGTCGATCGGCTTGTAGCGGATACGTCGGGCGGGGGCGACGGGCATGGCCATCTCGGCCGCTCGATCACGCTGTTCCAGTTGATCATGTTCGGCGTCGGCGCGACGATCGGCACGGGTATCTTCTTCGTGCTGAGCGAGCAGGTGCCGGTGGCGGGCCCCGCCGTCGTCATTGCTTTCGTCATCGCGGCGGTCGCGGCCGGGCTTTCGGCGCTCTGCTATGCGGAGATGAGTTCGATGATCCCGGTCTCGGGCTCGTCCTATTCCTACGCCTATGCGACGCTCGGCGAGGGCATCGCCTTCTTCGTCGCCGCCTGTCTGGTGCTGGAGTACGGCATTTCCGCTGCCGCGGTGGCGGTGGGCTGGGCGGAGTATGTCGAAAAGCTGCTCGCCAACGTCACTGGCATCGTGCTGCCGGGCTGGATGATCAAGGGGCCGATCACCGTCGTCGATGGCGACCATCCCTTCGCCATGGCCTTCTTCGCCGAAGGTTCCGGCCTCATCAACCTGCCGGCCGTCATCCTCGTCATGCTCTGCTGCGTCCTGCTTTTGCGCGGCGCCAAGGAATCGGCGCGCGCCAACGCCATCATGGTGCTGGTCAAGCTCGCCGTGCTCACGCTCTTCATCGTCATTGCCGGCAGCGCCTTCAACAGCGCGAACTTCACGCCCTTCTTCAACGACAGCGGTTTCAACGGGGTGCAGGCGGCGGCGGCGTCGATCTTCTTCACCTTCGTCGGCCTCGACGCCGTCTCGACGGCGGGCGAGGAGGTGGTCAATCCGCGGCGCAACCTGCCGATCGCCATCATCTCGGCGCTCGTCATCGTCACCGGCTTCTACGTGCTCGTCGCCTTCGCTGCGCTCGGCGTGCAGCCGGCCAGCGCCTTCGAAGGTCAGGAAGCGGGCCTTGCCACGATCCTGCAGAACATCACCGGCTCCACCTGGCCGGCGAATCTTCTGGCCGCCGGCGCCGTCATCTCGATCTTCTCGGTGACGCTGATCGTGCTCTACGGCCAGTCGCGCATTCTCTTCGCGGTCTCGCGCGACGGCCTTCTGCCCTCGATCTTCCACCGGGTCGATCCGCGCAGCATGACACCGGTCGCCTGCACGATCATCGTCGCCGTCTTCGTCTCGCTGATCGCCGCCTTCGTGCCGTCTGGCCTGCTCTGGGACCTGACGAGCATGGGCACGCTCACCGCCTTCACGGTGGTGTCGGCCGGCGTGCTGATCCTACGCTACACCCAGCCGGACATGCCGCGCGGCTACCGTGTCCCCTTCGGGCCGGTCCTGCCGGTTCTGTCCATCGCCGCCTGCCTCTATCTCATCTTCAAGCTGAGCTGGATGGTCTATGCCATCACCGGCGTCTGGGTGGGGATCGCCGCCCTTGTCTATTTCGGCTACTCCGCCCGCAATTCGCGGCTCGAAAAGCCTGAAGGTCTCGGCGAGGCGGCGGAATGAAGATCCTCGTCGGACTTTCCGCCGACCAGGGCGGGCAGGAGGCGCTCGCGCTCGGCGCGGTGCTGGCCCGCTCCTGCAACGCCTCGCTCGTCGCCTGCACGGTGACGCCCGATACCTGGGGGCATCCCTCGCCGGCACGCGTCGACGGTGAATATGGCAGCTTCCTTGCCCGGCACACCGCCACGCTGCAAGCCGAAGCGAAGGCATCGCTTCCTGCCGATGTCACGGCGGAGTTCCTTGCCGTTTCCGCCTCCTCGGCCCGCGAGGGCCTGATCCGGGCCGCCTCGGAAACCGGTGCGGACTGCCTCGTGCTCGGCTCGGCGCGCGAGGCTCCGCTGGGCCGTTTCGGCGAAGGGGGCGTTACGACGGAACTGCTGCGTTCGGCGCATCTGCCGATCATGGTGGCGCCGCACGGCTATTCGGCCGGGCCCGAGACCCGCGTCCGTCGCCTCAGCGCCGCCTATTCGGGTTCGTCCTCCGCGCCCGACATCGTCGCCCGCAGTGCGGCGCTCGCCCACGACTATTCGGTGCCGCTGCGTCTCGTCACCTTCGTGGTGCGCGACAAGCAGATGTATCCGACGGGTGCCGGCTACGATGCGGAACAGTTCGTTTCCAACGTGCTGCGCGAGCAGGCGCGCGATGCGCAGACGGCCTTGCTTGCCGGGCAGGCGGGGCTCTCCGCGGAGATCGCGGATGGGGCGAGCTGGAAGGCGGCGTTCGAGTCGCTCGACTGGCAGGATGGCGAAGTTCTCGTGCTCGGCTCCAGCAAGCTCGGGCCGCTGCTACGCGTCTTCCTCGGCTCGAATGCCCGAAAGATCGTGCACAATGCACCGGTGCCCTGCCTTATCCTGCCGCGCGGCGAAGAATAATCGAAAAGAGGTATTTTAGCCGCTCGGACAAGTCTCGTAGAGTGCCATGTAGGGTGGGGCAAAAGACCCAGACACACGCCCCGCCGGAGGAAAAAAATGACGACAAGAACCTTCAACCAGCCGCTCGGCGGCAACGAAATGCCGCGCTTCGGCGGCCCCGCCACCATGATGCGCCTGCCGACGCAGCCGACCGCCGAGGGACTTGATGCCTGCTTCGTCGGCATCCCCATGGATATCGGCACGTCCAACCGTCCGGGCACGCGCTTCGGGCCGCGGCAGATTCGCACCGAGAGCTGCATGATCCGCCCCTACAACATGGCCTCGCGTGCCGCCCCCTTCGAAAGCCTGCAGGTGGCCGACATCGGCGACGTGGCCATCGACACGTTCAACCTGCCGAAATGCGTCGACATCATCACCGATGCCTATCGCGGCATCATCAAGGACGGCTGCATCCCGCTGACGCTCGGCGGCGACCACACGCTGTCCTATCCGATCCTGCGGGCCATGGCCGAGAAATACGGCCCCGTCGGCCTCATCCATGTCGATGCCCATTCGGATATCAACGAGCACATGTTCGGCGAACCTATCGCCCATGGCACCCCGTTCCGTCGCGCCGTCGAAGCCGGCGTGCTCGACACCAAGCGCTGCATCCAGATCGGCGTGCGTGGCACCGGTTATGCCGCCGACGACTTCGACTGGTCCCGCGAACAGGGTTTCCGCGTGGTGCAGGTGGAGGAGTGCTGGCACAAGTCGCTGACGCCGCTGATGGAGGAAGTCCGCGCACAGATGGGCGACCGGCCGGTCTATCTCTCCTTCGACATCGACAGCCTCGACCCGTCGATCGCGCCCGGCACCGGCACGCCTGAAATCGCCGGCCTCAACACCATCCAGGCGCTCGAAATCATCCGCGGCTGCTGGGGGCTCAACCTTGTCGGCTGCGACCTTGTCGAGGTCTCTCCGCCCTATGACCCCTCCGGCAATACGGCGATCACGGCGGCGAACCTTCTCTTCGAAATGCTTTGCGTCCTTCCGGGCGTGCAGAGGCGATAAAAATGGCAGACACCCGATTGACCACTGGCGAATACCTCGTCCGTCTCCTGGAATCCTACGGCGTCGAATTGATCTTCGGCATTCCGGGGGTTCACACGGTCGAACTCTATCGCGGCCTGCCCGCGACCAACATCCGCCATATCACGCCCCGCCACGAGCAGGGCGCAGGCTTCATGGCCGACGGCTATGCCCGCGTGACCGGCAAGCCGGGTGTCTGCTTCATCGTCACCGGCCCCGGCATGACGAACATCGCCACCGCCATGGGCCAGGCTTACGCCGACTCCGTGCCGATGCTGGTCATCTCGGCGGTCAATTCCCGTGGCGAACTCGCCATGGGCCAGGGCCGCCTGCACGAGCTGCCCTCGCAGCGCAACCTCGTTTCCGGCGTTGCCGCCTTCAGCCACACGCTGCTCGACCCTGCGCAGCTTCCCGAGGTGATGGCGCGTGCTTTCACCGTCTTCAACTCCGCGCGCCCGCGCCCGGTCCATATCGAAATCCCGCTCGACGTCATCGTCGCGGAGGCGCAGCAGCTTTCGGTAGACGCATGGCCGCTGCCCGGCCGCGCCGCCGCTGATCCCGCGGCCATTGAAAAGGCCGCCGCGATCCTCAAGGCCGCAAAGCGCCCGATGATCGTTGCCGGCGGCGGGGCTGCCGATGCGGCGGCCGAGATTGCCGTCATTGCCGAAAAGCTCGACGCGCCGGTCTTCATGACCATCAACGGCCGCGGCATCCTGAAGCCGGGTGACCCGCGCACCATGACCGGCAATCTCAGCATGCCGCCGCTGCTGGAAGAGCTGGCCGCCAGCGACGCGGCCCTCGCCATCGGCACGGAATTCGGCGAGACGGAAATGTATCCCGAGCCGAAGGCGCTGACCTTCGGCGGCCCGCTGATCCGCATCGACATCGACCCCGCGCAGATCGTCACCGGCCTGCGCGCGGACGTGCCGATCGCCGCCGATGCGAAACTCGCCGCCGCGAGCCTCAACGCCGCCCTCGGCGACGCGCGGCCGGCCGGCGAAGGCGCGGCGCGCGCCAAGGCCGTGCGCGAGAAGGTTGCGGCCTTCCTGTGGCCCGCCTGCCGCACCCATGGCAAGCTGATGGAGGTGATCACCCGGGCGCTGCCCGACGCCACCGTCGCGGGCGACCAGACCGAGCCGGTCTATGCCGTCAACCAGTTCTACCAGGCGCCGCAGCCGCGCTCGTTCTTCAACTCTTCCACCGGCTACGGCACGCTCGGCTACGGCCTGCCGGCCGCCTTCGGCGCAAAACTCGGCGCGCCGAACCGCCCCTCCGTCTGCCTGATCGGCGATGGCGGCCTGCAATTCTCCGTGCAGGAGCTGGCGAGCGCCGTGGAGGCGGGCATCGCGACCGCCGTGGTCATCTGGAACAACACCAGCTACGGCGAGATCAAGGCCTTCATGGCCGAACGCGACATCCCGCAGATCGGCGTCGACATTTTCACGCCCGATTTCGTGGGCCTCGCCAGGGCCCTCGGCTGCGAAGCCTCGCGCCCGGCCTCGCTCGCGGAGCTGGAAAGCGAGCTTGTCGCCTCGGCAAAGCGCAAGGTGCCGACCGTGATCGAAATCCAGGCGGGCTCCCCGCTTGCCACAGCCCTGACGGCGTGAGGTGACCACGATGCGGCACCAGCTCTTCATCGACGGTCGCTGGCAGGATCCCGTCGAGTCGGACCGCATTCCCGTCTTCGATCCCTACCGCGGCACCGTCTATCATGAGGTCTCCGCCGGTGGTCCGGCGGATGTGGACAAGGCTGTTGCCGCCGCGAAGGCCGCGTTCCCCGCCTGGCGCGATGCCGGCGGGCGGGGACGTGCCCGTTATCTCGCGGCCATCGCCGCACGGTTGACCGAGCGCGCCGAAGAGCTGGCGCGCCTTTCCTCCCGCAACAACGGCAAGCCGCTTGGCGAGGCGCGCATCGACATGGCCGATGCGGCCGCCTCCTTCGCCTACTATGCCGAGCAGGCCATCGCCTTGCAGGAGAGGCAGGACGCGGATGTCGCGCTGCCCGACGACGGTTTTCACGCCCGGCTGCGGCAGGAGCCGGCGGGTGTGGCAAGCCTCATCGTGCCGTGGAACTTTCCCCTCGTGACGACCTCGTGGAAGGTCGCGCCGGCGCTTGCCGCAGGCTGCACGGTGGTGCTGAAACCCTCGGAGATCACGCCTGTCGTGGAGCTGGAACTCGGCGCGATTGCCGAGGACGTGGGCTTGCCGCCCGGTGTGCTCAACATCATCACCGGTACCGGCGAGCGCGTCGGCGCGCCGATGACGATGCATCCGGATGTCGCCAAAATATCCTTCACCGGTTCGAACGCCGTCGGCGCCCGCGTCATGGCGGCCGGCGCGCCGGGCGTCAAATCGGTCAGCCTGGAGCTCGGCGGCAAATCGCCCATCGTGGTCTTCGCCAATGCGGATTTCGACGAGGCGGTGGATTGCGTGCTCGGCGGCATCTTTTTCAATGCCGGGCAGATGTGCTCGGCGACATCGCGCCTTCTGGTGGAAAGATCGATTGCGCCGAAGCTAATAGACGCCATAATCGCCGGAAGCCGGGCGCTGAACCCCGGAGATCCGCTGGACGAGGGGACGACGATCGGTCCGATCACCATGAAGGCGCAACACGACAAGGTGCTTTCCTACATCGAACGCGGCAAGGCCGAGGGCCTGACATTGCTTGCGGGCGGCGGAAAGCCGGCCGCGGCCGGTGACGGCTGGTTCGTCGAGCCGACGATTTTCGGCGACGTGCCGACGACCAGCACGCTCTGGCGCGAGGAGATATTCGGGCCGGTGCTCTGCATCCGCACTTTCGAGAGCGAAGAGGAGGCGATCGCACTCGCCAACGATTGCGACTTCGGCCTCGTCGCCACCGTTGTCAGCGGCGACGACGTGCAGGCGAACCGCGTGGCAAACGCCATCGAGGCCGGTCATGTCTGGATCAACAGTCCGCAGGCGATTTTCGTGCAAACGTCGTGGGGCGGCTTCAAGGCGAGCGGCATCGGCCGCGAGCTCGGGCCCTGGGGCATGTCGTCCTACCTTGAAGTCAAACACGTCACGTCACGCTTGAAACGTTAACCGCAACGACGGACCGGGGGGCATGTCGAAAAAGAAGAAAGATCGGAAGAAAGACGAGAAGAAACAAAAGAAGCGCGACAAGCGCCAAAAACGTTCCAGGAAACATGAGGGGTACATCATGGAAACCATTCGCAACGTTGCCGACCTGCGCGTCGTCATGCATCGCAACGAACGTCCGATCTATTTCATCTCGGCGACGAACTTCAACCTGATCGGCATCGACGAATGGGTGCGGAACTTCAAGTTCGTCAGCTATATCGACTGCTTCGACGGTCGCCATCCGAACGTCTTCGTCCCCTCCGAAATCCCTCATGCCGAATTCGAGAGCATCGAGGATATCAACAACTACCTGCTGCAGCACAAGGAAGTCATCGACTACATCACGAAACGCGGTGGCCGTGCCGTCGCCACCTTCCTGATGTTCGACGAGACGACGGAAGAAATCTGCAAGGAACTCGGCATCGAGATCTGGTTCCCCAAGGCAAAACTGCGCCAGCGCTGCGACAACAAGATGGAGACCGTGCGCATCGGCAACAAGGCCGACGTGCCCTCCGTGCCAAATACGCTCGCCCCCGCGCGCACCTATGAGGAACTGCTGGAGTCAGCGAAGAAAGCCGGCATCGGTAAAGACCTCGTCGTGCAGACCGCTTTCGGCGACAGCGGCCACACCACCTTCTTCATCGCGAGCGAGGAGGACTACAACCGTCACGCTGCGGAGATCTCGGCGGAAGACGAAGTCAAGATCATGAAGCGCATCAAGTGCCGCGGCGCGACCATGGAGGCCTGCACGACGGCATCCGGCACGCTCGTCGGCCCGCTCCTGACGGAAGTCGTCGGCCAGCCGGCGCTGACGCCCTACAAGGGCGGCTGGTGCGGCAACGAGATCTTTCCGGGCGCGTTTTCGGAAAAAATCCGAGCCAAGGCGCGCGACATGGCCTACCGCTTCGGCAACCAGCTTCGCGAGGAAGGCTATCGCGGCTATTTCGACCTCGACTTCCTCATCGACGTCGAGGACAACGAGGTCTATCTCGGCGAACTCAACCCGCGCATCTGCGGCGCCAGCTCCATGACCAACCACGCCGCCTTCGCCTATGCCGATGCGCCGCTCTTCCTGTTCCACCTGATGGAGTTTTCGGGCATTGACTACAAGATCGACGTCGAGGAGCTGAACGACCGGTGGGCGCGAAAAGAGTTCATCGATTCCTGGGCACAGGTGGTGATCAAATCCACCGAAGACCTTGTCGACATCGTCACCCATGCGCCGTCGTCGGGCATCTACCGCATGGCGCCGGACGGCAGCGTGTCCTATGATCGCTTCGACTATCACCGCCAGGCGATCGAGAGCGACGAGGAGGCGTTCTTCCTGCGCATCACCGGTCCCGGCGACTACCGCTACGAGGGCGCCGACCTCGGCATCCTCATCACGCGCGGGCGGGTGATGAACGACGAGTTCGAGCTGAACGAACGCGCCAGCAACTGGATCAAGGGCATCAAGCGCCTTTATGCCAGCAAGCCGCTCACCGAGATCCAGCGGGACGAAGCGCCGGAAGCCGGCTCGTTCAAGATCCTGTAGGGTGCCATGGACCTCCAGTTTGAAGCCATCGACGAAGACAGACCCGGCCCGAAATGGCGCCGGGTGTTCGATCGCCATTGGCACGCCTACAGCCGCTGGTTCGTGCGCGACGGGGTTCGTTCGCGCCCGACCTATTTCATGAGCCTCAAGGCGCTGCGCAGCCACATGCCGGAGCTGCTGCCGACCTACGAGGCGATCGTCGAGGCGGCCGGCGGCGGCGACCTTGAGGCGCGGTTCCTCTCCATGTGGTGTCCGCCCTTCTATGTCGGCGGCTGTTCGCAGGCGATCGTCACCGGTCAGGAACCGGCGCTGATCCGCAACTACGACTACAGCCCGCGCCTGCTCGAAGGCACCTGGCTCGCCTCCCGCTACAACAAGCGGGTGGTGGCGGTGGTCGATTGCCTGTGGGGCGTGCTCGACGGCATCAACGAGGATGGGTTGGCGGTCTCGCTCTCCTTCGGCGGGCGCACCGCCGCGGGGCAGGGTTTCGGCATCCCGGTCGTGCTGCGCTACGTCCTGGAATTCGCCAGCACCACGGCGGAAGCGGTGGCGATGCTCCAGCGCATTCCCGTGCACATGTCCTATTCGATCGCCGTCATCGACCGGCAGGACAACCACGCGACGGTCTATGTCAATCCGGATCGCCCGGCCGAAGTGGTGGAGCGGCGCGTCAGCACCAATCACCAGCACGGCGTCGAATGGGCCCGCCATGCCGAGACCACCAAATCGGTGGAGCGCGAGGCGGCGCTGGAAAAGTCGCTGGCGGGATCGGCGGATGTCGAAAAGGTGCTGTCCGGCTTCCTGCGCCCGCCGGTCTACCAGACGTCCTACGGGCGCGGCTACGGCACGCTCTATACGGCGCTCTACCGGCCGCTCGATGCTTCGGTGGAGCTGGTCTGGCCCGGCGCGGTCTGGCGGCAATCCTGCGCCGAATTCCACGACGAGGTGCGCATCATCCGTTTCAACGACGGCGATTCTGGCGGCTTCGCGCCAACCTTCAAGCAGGGCGCGGTCAGCAGCTAGGAGCAATTCCAGCAAAGGTGTGAGCGGTTTTGCGTCCGGAATTGCGTGGAAACAAGAACAAAAGGCCGGACCCGTTTCGCAAGACGAGGAAAAGCAGAACGTTCTCGGGGTGAGGGGAGCATCATGAAAGTAGTCGTTCTGGGGGCCGGCGTCGTCGGCACGGCGGCGGCATGGTATCTGTCGAAGGACGGCCATGACGTGACCGTGCTGGAGCGCCACGAGGACGTGGCGCGCGGCACCAGCCAGAGCAATGCCGGCCTCGTTTCGCCGGGCGATTCCACCGCCTGGGCCTCGCCCGCCGCGCTCACCACCTTCATCAAATCGCTGTTCCGCTCCGATCTCGGCATCAAGGTGCGCTTCAGCCTCGATCCGCAGTTCATCTCCTGGTGCCTGCGCTTCCTCATGCAGTGCACGCAATCGCGCGCCCATGCCAATACCGAAGTCAAGCTGCGGCTGGCCTTCTATGCCCGCGAGTGCATCAACGCGCTGCAGCAGGAAACCGGCATCTCCTACGACGACCGGCGCAAGGGCATCCTCTATTTCTACCGCTCGCAGCAGAGCATGGATGCCGGCGCCAAGCATATGCAATACATCGCCGACCGCGGCCTTGCGATCGAGGTGGTCGACCGCGAGCGGTTGGCGGCGCTGGAGCCCGGCCTTGCCGCCGTCAAACACCAGCTTGCCGGCGGCGTCTATTCGTCGATGGACCAGACGGGCGACTCCTCGCTCTTCACCTGCAGCCTTGCCGAGCAGGCGCGGGTGCGCCATGGCGTCGACTTTCGCTTCAACACGGTTGTCACCGGACTGGATGTGCAGGGCAACAGGGTCGGGGCCGTGCTGACCGACAAGGGGCCGGTCGCCTGCGACGCGGTCGTGTTGTCGCTTGGCCCCGAGAGTTCACTGCTCGCCCGCAAGATCGGGATCGACGTGCCCGTCTATCCCGTCAAAGGGTATACCGCGACGCTCCCGATCGATGCGGACAAGGGCCCGACCATGGGCGGCGTCGACGAGGACCGGCTGATCGCCTATTCGCGCCTCGGCAACCGTCTGCGTCTTGCCTCCACCGCCGAATTCGCCGGCTACGACCGCTCGTTCAAGCCCGCCGACTTCAAAACCATGTTCCGGACGGCGCACGACCTCTTCCCCGGCGCCATCGACGAGACGAAGGCCGTGCTCTGGTCGGGCCTCAGGCCCATGATGCCGGGCTCCGTGCCGGTGCATGGTCGGGCACGCTACGAAAACCTCTTCCTGAATACCGGCCACGGCCATGTCGGCTGGACCATGGCCTGCGGCTCGGGAAAGCTTGTCTCCGACCTCGTCTCCGGCCGCAGGCCCGACATCGACACGGCGGGGCTGCTCTATCGGAATTGAGCCTTTACCGGAAAGTGGACCCGGTTTCGTCCGGAAATGCGACAACAAGGGATTGCCATGTCCGATCCGCAAATCTCCATCGACCTCGCCCGCATCGAACACAATGCCCGCACCGTCGTTGACCTCTGCCGCGCCTCCGGCATCACGCCCTTCGGCGTAACCAAGGGCACCTGCGGCATGCCGCAGGTGGCGCGTGCCATGCTGCGCGGCGGCGTCAGGGGCATTGCCGAATCCCGCTTCGAGAACATCCGCCGTCTGCGCGATGCGGGCATCGACTGCCCGATCATGCTGTTGCGCAGCCCCCCGCTGACGCGTGTGGAAGAGCTGGTGCGCACCGTCGACATCAGTCTGCAGTCGGAGCTTCAATTGATGCGCGAGATTTCGCGTGTCGCCGAGCGGCTGGGCCGGGTGCACGACATCATCCTGATGATCGACCTCGGGGATCTGCGTGAGGGCATCTGGCCGAACGATCTGGTGCCCACCGTGGAGGCCATAATGGAGCTGCCGGGCGTGCGCATTGCCGGCGTCGGCACGAACCTCACCTGCTTCGGCGCCATCATTCCGACCCGGGAGAACCTGACCCAGCTCGTCGCCCATGCGCAGACGGTGGAGACCATGACCGGCCGGCCGCTCGATTGGGTTTCCGGCGGCAACTCTTCCTCGCTGCCGCTGCTGCTGGCCGGCGGCATGCCGTCCGGCATCAACAACCTGCGTGTCGGCGAGGCGATCCTCCAGGGCGGCCGCGACACGTTCCTCACCGAACCCTGGCAGGCGCTCGACCGCGATGCCTTCGAACTCACCGGCGAGCTTCTGGAGGTGAAGACGAAGCCCTCCCTGCCGATCGGCCAGTCCGGCATCGACGCCTTCGGCAACGTTCCCGTCTTTGTCGACGAGGGCGACCGGCTGCGCGGCATCGCCAATATCGGCCGTGAGGACGTCATCGCCGAGGGGCTGATCCCGACGCGGCAGGGCGTGCGGGTGCTCGGTGCTTCCAGTGACCATCTGGTGCTCGATCTCACCGAGGCCGACCCACCCCTTGCCGTCGGCGAAAATGTCAGCTTCCGCATGAACTACGGTGCGCTGCTCACGGTCATGACATCAGAATATGTGGAGAAGGTGCCGATGCGGGATGTGCGCGAGACGGGCGAGGTGAAGACCTATGCGATCGAGACGGACGCGATCGGTGGTGCGCTCGTGGTGGTGCAGGATGTTGCCCAGCGTATCGAGCATCTCGGCTTCGAGCGGGGGGCGGAGGATGCGGACAAGACGCTCACGCTCTCCATCCGCGCACGCAAGCGGGATGTGCTGCCATTCGTGGAGGAGGCTGGCCGTCGGCATGATGCACTCGGCCTCATCTGGATCGATTCCGATGCAGCGATGATGCCGGATGGCGAGGCCGGTCTGCCGCCACCGGAAAACGCCGTGCTCAGCCGTATGCTCACCCGCCTGCCGCCTCATATCGCGCCGGAAAACATCGTCCTGATCGGCCTGCGCAATGCGGCGCCGGAGGAGGCGGCCGTTCTGAAGGCCTCGTGCCTGCGTGTCTTTACCATGGCAGAAATCGATGCGGTAGGCCTGCGCCAGGCGATGCGCGACGCGATCACGCTCGCCTCGGCCGGCACGCGCGGCTTTCACCTGTGTTATGCGCCGACCGCCACCGACATGTCCGGCTGGAGCGGCGGCATCGGCGGCATCACGGTGCGCGAGACCCATTCGGCAATGGAAATGGCGGCGCTCAGCGGCAAGTTGCGCTCGCTCAGCATTTCCGGCATTGATGCCGCGCTGCCATCGCCGATCGGCGCGGAATGCGCCAATTTCATCCTGTCGGCTTTCGGCAAAACCATTCTTTGATCAACAACATGGGAGATTTCCGATGATCAAGCGTATCAAGCCCGGCAAGCGGTTCTGCGAAGCCGTCGTCGTCAACGGCGTCGTCACCACGGCCGGCGTCACCGGCGATGGTGCCGACACCGTCGCCCAGACCCGCGACATCCTCGCGACCATCGACGGCCTGCTGGCCGAAGCCGGCACCTCCAAGGCCAAGCTGATCAGCGCCAACATCTGGCTGCGCGACATTGCCCATTTCGCCCAGATGAACGAAGTCTGGGACCAGTGGGTCGACCCGAACAACCTGCCGGTCCGTGCCACGGTCGAGGCGCGCCTTGCCGCACCGGAACTGCTGGTCGAAATCCAGGTCACCGCGCTCGTCTGAGCCCTTTGACGACCCGCTTGCCGGGTGACGAAGCGGGGCCGCATGCATGCGGCCCTTGCAACCCTTGATATTCATCAGGTCGGTTCCGGTTTGGCCTTGTGGAAAACATCCGGATCGACCCGCACGGCACTTTCCCCATTTTCTTGAAGCGGTATTCTCTCACTGGTTGTGGGGGTGATCGTGTCCTGGTACGCGCATAGCACGGCAGATCAGAGCAAGGTGGACTGGCAGTTGCTCTCGGAGCATTGCTTCGGCGTCGCCGCGCTTGCCGCCAAAATGGCCAAACCGCTGGGCCTCGAACGCGCGGCCTTCTTCGCCGGTCTGTTCCACGACCTCGGCAAATACTGCATTGATTTCCAGCTGCGCCTCGAAGGCAGGGATGTGCCGGTCGATCACTCGACCGCAGGCGCCCAGGTGCTGTCCGGCCTTGCGCAGGGTTCGGACAAGCTGGTGGCGCATCTCCTTGCCTATGCCATTCTCGGCCACCATGCCGGCCTGCCGGACTGGCTGAACGAGACGGACGCCTGCTGCAACATGCGCCTGAAGCGGCCGCTTGCGCTTGATCCCGCGTGGCAGGATGAGTTGAGGCCGGAAGTCTCCGACCTGTTGCCGGACATGGTGGCGCAGCTCCCGAAAACCCCGCCGGAGCAGGCTTTCGCCTTCGCCTTCATGACGCGGATGATTTTCTCGTGTCTGGTGGACGCGGATTTCAAGGATACGGAAAGGTATTACAGCGCACGCGGTGATGTCGTCCCGGACCGCGATTGGCCCGCCTTGCAGGATCGTCTCGACGATTTCCTCTCGCGTTTCGAGGCGCATATGGCGAAGTTGAAGGCTGGCGGGAGTGAACTCAACGATCTGCGTGCCGCAATCCTCGCCCATGTTCGCGCGGGAGCGGAACGGCAGCCGGGGCTGTTCACGCTGACCGTGCCGACCGGTGGCGGCAAGACTCTGGCCTCACTTGCCTTCGCGCTGGACCACGCGCGGCGGCATGGGCATACCCGCATCATCTACGCGATCCCTTTCACATCTATCATCGACCAGACGGCGGCGATCTTTCGCGATGTCCTGGGCGAGGAGAACATTCTCGAGCACCACGCCGCCATCGACGAGGAACACCTTGACCCGAAGGAGCGCAAAGAAAAGGAGGCTAAGGAAAAGTTGCGCCTTGCCATGGAAGACTGGGCGGCGCCGGTGGTGGTGACCACCACGGTGCAACTGTTCGAAAGCCTGTTTTCCGCCCGCCCTTCCAAGGCGCGCAAACTGCACAACATTGCCAACGCCGTCATCATTCTCGATGAGGCGCAGACCTTGCCGCGCGGGCTGCTCCTGCCGATCCTGCGCGCCCTGGAGGAGTTGGCCACGCACTACGGCTGCACCGTGGTTCTCTGCACGGCGACCCAGCCTGCGCTGGAGCGGCGCGAGGCTTTTCCAAAAGGTCTTCCACTAGCCGGTCGGGAGCTGGCGCCCGATCCACAGGGGCTTGCACAAAAATTCGCCCGCGTGCGCATCCGGCATGGCGGGGACATGGACAATGATGCATTGATCGCTGCCCTGCGGGACCGCGAGCAAGTGCTTGTCATCGTCAACAGCAGGCGCCATGCGCTGGAGCTTTTCCAGCAGGCGCAGAGGGAGGGGCTTGGCGGTCTCGTTCACCTCACCACGCGGCATCATGCGGCTGATCGCCGCCGTATCCTGGAGGATATCCGCGCCCGGTTGAAGGCACATGCGCCCTGCCGGCTGATCGCCACCAGCCTGATCGAGGCGGGGGTGGATGTGGATTTCCCCGTCGCCTTTCGCGCGGAGGCAGGACTGGACCAGATCATCCAGGCGGCCGGGCGCGTGAACCGCGAGGGGCGCCGCCGCCGGGACGAGAGCATCGTGACCGTCTTCAAGGCGCCCGACTATCCACCGCCGGCCGAAATCCGCGGGCTCGTCGGCGATATGAAGCGGATCATCGACAGGCATGACGACCTCACCTCGACCGCCGCGATCGAGGATTATTTTGGCGAGGTCTATTGGCGTTTCGGGGCGAAGGGGCTCGATGCCAAAGGCATCCTTGACCGCTTCACCCTCAGCCGACAGGGCAGCAATTTTGCCTTCCGCACGGTGGGCGATACGTTTCGCATGATCGAAAGCGGCATGGCTCCGGTGATCATAGCCAGCGAAGCGGAGGCGCAGAAAGCGGTGGATCAACTTTCGATTGAGGGGGTCCCCTCTGGAAAGCTTGCACGGCACCTGCAACCCTTCGTGGTGCAGGTGCCGCCGAAAGCACGCGATGTGCTCATTCGAAACGGGCATGCGGCGTTTGCTGCACCGGCTTTGCGCGGCGATCAGTTCGTGGTTCTCCACAAGATGGAGTTTTATCGGCCCGATGTCGGTTTGATCTGGGAGAATGCCGACTATCTGGCGGTGGAAGACATGCTGATCTAAGGAAAATGAAGGGCGGCAAGGGGGAGTTGTGGGGTACGGAATTCGTCTCAAGGTCTCGGGTGACTATGGCTGTTTCACGCGCCCGGAAATGAAGGTCGAGCGCGTCTCCTATGACGTGCTGACGCCGACGGCAGCGCGGGGTATTCTCGAAGCGATCCACTGGAAGCCGGCGATCCGCTGGGTGGTCGATGCGATCCATGTGCTTTCCCCCATCCGCTTCCAGACCATCCGGCGCAACGAGGTGGGGCACAAGGCGCCGGCCGGCAAGATCAAGTCTGCCATGAAGCGCGGCGACCTGGAAGGCCTGAACCTGCTCGTCGACGAGGATCGCCAGCAGCGCGCCTCGATCGTGCTTGTCGCGCCTGCCTATGTCATCGAGGCGCATTTCGAAATGACGGCGAAGGCCGGCCCCGACGACAACGAGGGCAAGCATCTCGATACGTTCAACCGCCGTGCGGCGCGGGGACAGTGTTTTCACCAACCCTGCCTCGGCACGCGTGAGTTTTCCGCGCGTTTCGAGCTGCTCGATCCGGCTGCCCCGACGCCGGCCGCCATTCCCGAAAGCCGCGACCTCGGTTTCATGCTGTTCGACATCGATCACCAGGCGCCGGGCCGCCCGGCGATGTTCTATCGCGCGGTCATGCAGGAGGGTGTCATCAAGGTGCCACACCCGGCCTCCCCGGAGGTGCGGCGATGAACATCCTGTCCTCCCTGATGGCGGCCTACGAACGCCTGCCGGATGCTCCGCCTTTCGGTTACTCGACGGAAAAGGTCGGCGTCGTGGTCGGGCTGAACGAGGACGGCACCGTTGCCACCGTGACGCCCTGGCTGGAGGGCGAGGGCCGCAAGCGCAAGCCACGTCCCATGCTGGTGCCGCAGGCGGTGAAGCGTACGGCGGGCATCGCGCCGAATTTTCTGTGGGACAAGACGGCCTATGTGCTCGGCGTGACGGCGGGCGAGGGCAAGCGCACGGCGGAGGAGCATCGCGCCTTCGTGGAACGCCATCTTGCCGACATCGGCGACAGCGAAGATGTTGGCCTTCGCGCCCTGAAACGCTTCCTGGAGGCGTGGACGCCGGACCAGTTCGCCGAGCCACTCTGGACGGACGAACTGAAGGACCAGAACGTTGTCTTCGCCCTTGAAAGCGAGCGGCGGAGCGGCACGAACCTGCACGATCGGCCGGCCGCGAAAGCCCTATGGAATCGCGCTGCCGGCGCGGCAGGCGATGCGGCCGAAATCTGCCTGGTGACCGGTGAGCCTGGCCCCGTTGCGCGCCTGCATCCCTCGATCAAGGGCGTCTGGGGCGCGCAGTCCTCCGGTGCCGCGCTCGTCTCCTTCAATCTCGACGCCTTCACCTCCTATGGCCGCGAGCAGGGCGCCAATGCCCCCGTCTCCGAGGCCGCCGCTTTCGCCTATACCACCATGCTCAATCGTTTCCTGGAGCGCGACAGCGGCCATCGCCTCCAGATCGGTGACGCCTCCACGGTATTCTGGGCGGATGCCTCGGGCAGGGGGGCGGAGGAGGCGGAAGCGCTCTTTGCCGCCTATCTCGACGACGTGGGCGACGCGCGGGCCGAGGAGAAGATCTCCGCCGAGCACATTCGAGGGCAATTGGCCCGCATCCGTGCTGGGGACCATCTTGAAGACATCGAGCCGGATCTCGCTGACGGCGTCGATTTCTACGTGCTCGGCCTTGCGCCGAATGCCGCCCGGTTGTCCGTTCGTTTCTTCTATGCCGGCAGCTTCGGCGATATCACCCGCAACTACCAGAAATTCGTGTCGGACATGCGGATCGAGCCGCCCCCGCGCGACGGATATCCGCCGCTCTGGCGCTACCTGCTCGAAACGGCGGTGCTCGGCAAGCGCGAGAACGTCACCCCCAATCTTGCCGGCGACTGGATGCGTGCCATTCTCTCCGGAACCCCGTATCCCCTGTCGCTGATGGCTTCCGTGCTGACACGTATCCGCGCGGACGGTGAGGTCAACGCCTTGCGCGTCGGCATTCTCAAGGCCCTGCTCATTCGCAATTTCAAGAAGGAGGCAACACCCGTGGCACTCGATCCGGCAAACACGAACAGGGGCTATGTGCTAGGGAGACTGTTTGCGCTCTATGAGGAAATTCAGCGCGCGGCTATGGGCGGGCGGGTGAATGCGACGATCAAGGACAAGTTCTACGGTTCCGCCTCGGCCACGCCGCGCAAGGTTTTTGCCGTGCTGGATGGTGGCTCGGCCAATCACCTGGCAAAAATCCGCAAGCTGAACATCGGGCGCGAGGTGAACTTGCAAAGGCAGTTGCAGGCGCTGATGGACCTCATGTCGCCGTCCGACGATCCGGCGCTCGACCCCTTTCCTGTCTCGCTGACGGCGCAGGAGCAGGCCTATTTCGGCCTCGGCTACCACCATCAACGCAGCGATTTCTTCAAGAAAGCATCCGAAACCGCATCCGCCGGGGAGACCGAAGCATGACCATTCTTGCCAACCGCTATGATTTCGCCCTGATCTTCGAGGTCGTCAACGGCAATCCGAACGGCGATCCCGATGCCGGCAACATGCCGCGGCTGGATCCGGAAACCAATCGCGGCCTGGTGACGGATGTCAGCCTCAAGCGCAAGATCCGCAACTATGTCGATCTCGCCCGCCATGGCGAGGACGGGTTCCACATCTATGTAGAGGAGGGCGCGATCCTCAACGACAAGCACCGCCAGGCCTACAAGGCCCTGCGGCCGGATGACGCCAAGGCCGCCAAGGACGCCAAGCTGAACCCGAAGGACGATGCGGAGGCAAAGGCGCTCACTGCCTTCATGTGCCGCAACTTCTTCGATGTGCGCACCTTCGGCGCGGTCATGTCCACGGGGGTCAATTGCGGCCAGGTGAAGGGACCGGTGCAGATGAGCTTCGCCCGCTCGGTGGAGCCCATCCTGCCGCTCGAAATCTCCATCACCCGCATGGCCGCCACCAACGAGGCGGAAAAGAAGCAGAAGGCCGAAGGCGACGATACGAACGAGCGCACCGACAACCGCACCATGGGCCGCAAGCACATCGTGCCCTACGGCCTTTATGTCGCGCACGGCTTCATCTCGGCGAAGTTCGCCGAGCGCACCGGCTTTTCCGAAGAAGACCTGGCCCTTCTCTTTCAGGCGCTTACGACCATGTTCGAGCATGACCGGTCGGCTGCCCGCGGTGAAATGGCAACCCGCAAGCTGATCGTCTTCAAACACGAGAATGCGCTTGGCAACGCCCCCGCCCACACCTTGTTCGACCGCGTGCGCATCGGCCGCAATGTCGACGGTGAATTCCGCGTGATCGACAGCCGGCTCGACAATCTGCCCCCCGCCCGTGCCTTTTCCGACTACGTCGTCACGATCGATCGCGATGGTCTGCCGGCGGGAGTGGAGGTGATGGAGTTGCTCTGAGCGATGGGCGGCATCGACACTTTTCCAAGTGAGCCGAGTGACGACCCCATTCCCCTCTCGGCCCTGCAACACGCCGTCTACTGCCTGCGGCAGGCGGCCTTGATCCATGTCGAGCGGGTCTGGGCTGACAACCGTTTCACGGCGGAGGGGCATGTGCTGCATGCCGTGGCGGACAAGGCCGGCAGCCGGAAGGCGCGGGGGCTGCGGCGCGTCATGGCGCTTCCGCTCGCCTCGCGCCGCCTGAACGTGACGGGGGTTGCCGACGTCGTGGAGTTTCTTCCCGGAACGGATGGTGAGACAGCCTTTCCGATCGAATACAAGCGCGGAAAACCGAAGCTGCATCGGGCGGACGAGGTGCAGCTCTGCGCCCAGGCGCTGTGCCTGGAGGAGATGACCGGCCGGCCCGTGCCCGAAGGCGCGCTGTTCTATGCCGAGACGAAGCGGCGCGTGGTCGTACCCTTCGATGTGGAGCTTCGGAACCTTGCCGAGGAGACGCTGGCGGCGCTTGCCGCGGTGCTGGCGTCCGGCAGGACGCCGCCGCCCACGCCACGGCGCGAGCGCTGCCGCGCCTGTTCGCTGCTCGACCTCTGTCGCCCTGATACGGTCGCCCGCCCCGTCAAGGCGTGGCGCAGCCGCATGGTGGAGCGCTGTCTCGGAGAGACACCGTGAAGAAGCTGCTCAACACGGTCTATGTGACGAGCGAAGGGGCAGCGCTGCGCAAGGATGGCGAAAACCTCGTTGCGGAGGTGGAGGGTGCGGAACGCAGCCGCGTGCCGCTGCACATGCTGTCGGCGGTCGTCGTCTTCGGCGCGATCCATGTTTCGCCGCCGCTGATGGCAGCGTTGGCCGGGGCGGGCATCACGCTGACCTTCCTCGACCGCAACGGCCGCTTCCAGGCCCGGCTGGAGGGGCCGGTGGCCGGGAACATCCTGCTGCGGCGCGCGCAGTACCGTGCCTGCGACCGGCCTGAGGAGATCGTGCGCTCGATCGTCATCGGCAAGGTCGCCAACCAGCGCGCGGTGCTGATGCGTTCGCTGCGCGACTATGGCGCGGAGCAGGCGCCGGAGGACCGGGGCGCTCTTGACAGGGTTACGGACCGCCTCGCCCATATCCTGCGCCGGGTGGAGCGGGCGGACGAGACGCTGGACCAGCTGCGCGGTTCGGAAGGGGAGGCGGCGCAGCTCTATTTCTCCGTCTTCGGCCAGCTGATCCGCGCGCCGGACGAGGCGATGCGCTGGACCGGCCGATCCCGCCGGCCGCCGCTCGATCCGGTCAATGCGCTCCTGTCTTTTCTCTACACGCTGCTTGCCCACGATTGCCGGTCGTCGCTGGAGGGTGTCGGGCTTGATCCCGCCGCCGGTTTCCTGCATCGCGACCGGCCCGGTCGCCCGAGCCTTGCCCTGGATCTGATGGAGGAGCTGCGGCCGGTGCTGGCCGACCGGCTGGCGCTGTCGCTGATCAATCGCCGTCAGCTGCGGGCCCGTGATTTCGAAACCCGCGATGGCGGGGCGGTGATGATGGGCGAGGAGGCGCGCAGGACCGTGCTGACCGCCTGGCAGGAGCGCAAGCGGGAGGAGCGCCTGCACCCGTTCCTGGAGGAAAAAGTGCCATTCGGCCTCGTCCCTCACGTGCAGGCCCAGATGCTCGCCCGTCATTTGCGGGGCGATCTCGATGCCTATCCTCCGTGGTTCTGGAAGTAGGTGTCCTATGTTGGTTCTGGTGACCTATGATGTGCGTGTGAGCGAAGGAAAGGGCGCAGCCCGGCTGCGGGCTGTGGCAAAAGCCTGCCGGGATTTCGGCCAGCGCGTGCAGTATTCCGTCTTCGAGATCGAGGTCGACCCCGCCCAATGGGTCCGCCTGAAGGCGCGGCTGGAGGGTATCATCGATCCGGCGGTGGACAGCCTGCGCTACTATCATCTCGGCGCGAACTGGCAGCGCCGGGTCGAGCATGTTGGCGCCAAGCCCGCCACGGATCTCAACGGCCCGCTGATCATCTGACGGCCCTGGCGATCTCACCCGGCCTGCCCGTGCGAACCCCAAGCGTGCCGCGAAATCCCGCGACGTTCGCACCGCCTCCCAGACGTTGAAATTCCACGCTCTTCCTCTCCAGCCCTTGGGGAGACCCGGAGGAACCCGTCCCGGTTCCCCTCGTTCCGCACATCCAGCCCTTCCCGCCGAGCAAAATCCATGGTCTACAACCAGCCAGTCGCCTCTTTGCGGAGGCGTGGATTGAAACAGGGGTCTCCGTTCAGCGGGGCGAAGGCAAGAGCGTCGCCTCTTTGCGGAGGCGTGGATTGAAACCGGTGCTACGTCGGATATCGAATATGACGGCATGCTGTCGCCTCTTTGCGGAGGCGTGGATTGAAACCTGTCCGAGACGCAGATCGCGGCCATCATGCACGGTCGCCTCTTTGCGGAGGCGTGGATTGAAACTCGTCGAAGATCACATCCGCGGTCTTGTACTTCAGGTCGCCTCTTTGCGGAGGCGTGGATTGAAACGGACGGCTCACTGTCCAATCAGATCGGCGGCCTCGCGTCGCCTCTTTGCGGAGGCGTGGATTGAAACACGTTCTACCGTCTTCGCGGCTATCGCGCCGCCCGTCGCCTCTTTGCGGAGGCGTGGATTGAAACAGGTCCATAGCTGCAGGCCAGTAGGGCAGGGCCGGGTCGCCTCTTTGCGGAGGCGTGGATTGAAACATCCGTAAGGCATACGACCGCTTTGCCCGCAAGGGGTGTCGCCTCTTTGCGGAGGCGTGGATTGAAACCCGTTTTTGGTGGACCGGGTTGCCCCAGACGGCGGTCGCCTCTTTGCGGAGGCGTGGATTGAAACTGCCAAGGTATCGGCTGAGGAGGCGATTGAGGTCGCGTCGCCTCTTTGCGGAGGCGTGGATTGAAACAAAGTGAGATGGAGGGGGTGCGAAGATGGGAAGGTCGCCTCTTTGCGGAGGCGTGGATTGAAACGCAACCTCGATACTCATGATCCAGCCGCCGCCGTCGTCGCCCCCTTGCGGAGGCGTGGATTGAAACACCGACCCGGCCGACGCGATGGACTACCTGTCGAAGTCGCCTCCTTGCGGAGGCGTGGATTGAAACTTGCCCAAGGACGGATCGACCGAGCCGAAGTAAATGTCGCCTCCTTGCAGGGGCGTGGATTGAGACGACGCCACCGGCATGGGCTGGATGGTCGCCGTCTGGGGGGGCGCCCCAGCGCCGGAGCGGGGAATGTCCGCTCCGGCGTGCCTTCCGTCAGCCGGCCTTCAGTACGTCGGCAAGGGCGTCCACCAGCATGTCGGCGTTTTTGCGGGAGAAGACGAGAGGGGGGCGGATTTTCAGGATGTTGGCGTTGGGGCCGGAGGCGCTGATCAGGATGCGGCGGGCGCGCAGGCCGTTGACGATGCGCGCTGTCAGGGTGGCGTCGGGCTGTTTCGTCGTGGGATCGGCGACGATCTCGACGCCGATGAAGAGGCCCGAGCCGCGGATGTCGCCGAGGGCCGGGTGGAGGCGGGAGAGCGCCTTGAGGCCGTCCATCAGGTATTGGCCGACATCGAGGGCATTCTGCTGCAGGCCCTCCGTCCGGATGGTTTCCAGCACGGCCTTGCCGGCGGCGGCGGCAATGGGGTTGCCGCCGAAGGTGTTGAAGTAGCGGGCACGGGGGCCGAAGTCGGCGACGACTTCCGGGCGCAGCACGATGCCGGCCATCGGGTAGCCGTTGCCCATCGGCTTGCCGATCGTCACCATGTCGGGGGATACGCCGTGGCGCTCGAAGCCCCACATGGTTTCGCCGGTGCGGCCGAAGCCGGGTTGCACCTCGTCGGCGACGAAGAGGCCGCCGGCTGCGTGGATCGCGTCCACGGCCGGTCGCAGAAACCCTTTCGGGCCGGCGAAGATGCCGTCGCTGGAAAAGATCGTGTCGGTGATCAGCATGGCCGGCTTGATGCCGTGACGCTGCAGGTCGGCGATGGCGGCTTTGACGTCGCGGCCGAACTTTTCCATCATCTCTTCTGGTGTGTGGCGGTAGCTGTCCGGTGCCGGTACGGTGCGCACATGCGGGCCGAGCGTCACGGATTCTCCAAGCGAGGGCGAGAATTCGGCGACCGCGCTTGTCAGGCCGTGATAGGCGAGTTCCGTCGCGATGATACCGGTCCCGCCGGTGACGAAACGGGCGATGCGCACGGCAAGGTCGTTCGCCTCGCTGCCGGTACAGGTGAACATCACCTGGCTGAGATCGTCCGGGAAGGTGGCGGTCAGCGCTTCGGCATAGTCGATGATGCCTTCGTGCAGATAGCGCGTATGGGTGTTGAGCACGGCGGTCTGGCGGGTGATCGCCTCGACGACGCGCGGGTGGCAATGGCCGACCGAAGCGACGTTGTTGTAGGCGTCGAGATATCTTTCGCCGGCCGCGTCATAGAGGAAGACGCCTTCGCCGCGCACGAGATGCAGCGGCTTTTCGTAGAACAGGCGGTAGGCGGGGCCGAGCACCTTCTCCCGGCGGGCGACCAGCGCCCGTTCGCTCTCGTCGAGCCGCTCGAAATCCTCGCGCGAAAATGCATTCACCATCGACATGGTCAGGCCTCGGAAAGGTTGGGCACGAGCCTCTTCAGCCCGGCCGGGGTAAGGTCGCCTACGTTCTGCAGGCCGCGCCAGGCGGTGGCGTGGTTGCGCATGATATAATCCCGGTTTTCCGGAAAGCGGGCGGAACGCCATTCGGCGATGATGATCGACATGGCGAGGCGGCAGCGCGTCAGGAGTGGCAGCAGCTCGATCTCGCCGGGTTCCAGCGCGCGCGCTGACAGGAAGCCGGCAAGGAAGGCGCCGGTGCGCGCCGCCCAATTGTCCGTCGCCAGATGATAGGAGAGGGCGACGGCGAGGTCGTTGACCAGCGGCGCATGCACCATGTCGCCGAAATCGATGATGCCGACCACCCGCGTCGGTTCCGCCGGATCGAGCAGGATATTGTGCGGGTTGAAGTCGTTGTGGATGATCTGCCGCCGTGCGAGGCTGCTCATGGCGGGCAGTGCACGCTCGAATTCGGCGAGAATGGTTTCCACCCGCGCCCGGCGCTCGGGCGCGACATGGTCGACGACCGCGCAAAGGTCCAGCGTGTGGGAAATGTCCCACATTAATTTTCCGGCCGGCGGGCGGCCATTGTAGTTTTCGAGGCCAAGGCCGAGTTCCGCGAGTGCGCGGCCGACATTGCGGCTCTGTGCTTCCGATGCCGGCGTGCGATATTGCAGCTCACCGTCAAGGAAGGTGAGGAGGCGCATGATGCGCGGGCCGTCGCCGGTGGAAAGCGTGTGGCTCGGCCCGCCCTCCGTCGTCAGGACGAGGCGCGGCACCGGCACGGCGGGGGCGGCGGCGGCAAGGTGCAGCAGGGCGCCGTCCTGGAATTCCAGAGCTGCAGGGTCTTCGGCGGGGTTGGCGATCTTCAGGACGAAGTCCGTGCCGTCGTTTCGCGTGAAGAGGAAAGTCTCGTCCCGCTCGCTGGAAAGCCGCTTCACGGTTCCAGCGAGGCCATAGATCGCTGCAACGGCGGCCTCGGCGTCGGGAAGCGCGGTCGCGCTCCAGGTTGCCGACATCGAATCCGTCTTCTTGTTTGCCGGCGCTGGCTGCGTCATGCTTGCTCCGTAGGCGCGGTTTCCCGCGGGTTTTTTCGATCCTTGCGCGCCATCCGCCAACGACGGCGCCGGTGCGATTGCCGTCGCCCGGCATTTGGCAGAGGATGCTCCGTGACGGGTTCTACTTGAAACATATCAAAAAAGATGCATCAAGTATCTTATTACTCGATTTTGCGGATCAGTGCCATGGCCGAATTCACGACACTGGAACATGAGAACCTCAACAGCGTCGTTTATGGCGCGCTGTGCGACGCGCTGATGCAGGGGCGGTTTCAGCCGGGCGACCGGCTGAAGATCCGTGACCTTGCCGAGCAGTTCGGCACCAGCGTCACGCCGATCCGCGACGCCATCCTGCGCCTGGCCAATGACGAGGCGATCACCTTCCGCTCGCCGCGCGACATCCGCATCGCCGGCCTCAGCGAGAGTCGCTACCGGGAGATCCGGGCGATCCGCGTCCGGCTGGAAGGGCTGGCGGCGGAAACCGCCGCGCAGGTGGCGACGAGCGCGGATATCCAGGCGCTGGAGCAGATTTTGCGGGAAAACGAGCAGGCAATCGCGGCCGGGGACCGGCTGAAGGGCACGCAGCTCAACCAGGCCTTCCACTTCCTGCTGCCGCAGATTGCCGGGCTTCCGGTGCTGACAACCATCCTCAGACGACTTTGGCTGCAGATGGGCCCACATATTTCCGATGCCTATATCGCCGGTGGCCGGGCGATGATCGATCATCATTATCCGGTCGTGGAGGCGCTCAAGCGTCATGATCCGGCATCCGCCTCGATGGCGATCGTCGACGATATCCTGCTCGGCGGCAAGCCGATCCTGGAGCGCATCGAGGGGAGCGGAGAGAGGGAAGTGCGCCGGGCGTAGCCTTTCACGCGGAGGGGCTTGCAATTCGGAAATGGCCGATTACGATGTATCAAGCATCAAAGGAGAGTGCGCATGACCGAAGAACGCCGCTACATGTTGCTGACGGGGGCGAGCCGCGGCATCGGCCATGCGACGGTCAAGCTCTTCCAGGCGAAGGGCTGGCGCATCCTGACCGTCTCCCGCCAGCCCTTTTCCGAGGAATGCGCCTGGCCGTCCGCGCGTGAAAGCCATATCCAGGCGGACCTTGCCGACCTGACGCAGATCGACCGGCTGGCCGCGACGGTGCGCGAGCGGCTGCCGAACGGCCGGCTGCATGCGCTCGTCAACAATGCCGGCATATCGCCGAAGGGGCCGGGTCGCAGCCGTCTAGGCGTGCTCGATACGGATGCCGACGTCTGGACGCAGGTGCTCAACGTCAATATCGTCTCGACGGCGCTGATCGCCCGCGCACTGATGCCCGAGCTCGAAGCGGCGAAGGGCTCGATCGTCAACGTCACCTCGATCGCGGGTTCGCGCGTGCATCCCTTCGCGGGCGTTGCCTATGCGGCCTCAAAGGCGGCGCTAGCGGCGCTGACGCGCGAGATGGCGCATGAGTTCGGCCGCCGCGGCGTAAGGGCCAATGCGATCGCGCCGGGCGAGATCGAGACCTCGATCCTTTCGCCGGGCACCGATGCACTGGTTGCGGCGGAGGTGCCGATGGGGCGGCTGGGTGAGCCGCGCGAAGTCGCGGAGACCATTCATTTCCTGTGCACCGAGCAATCGTCCTACATCAACGGTGCGGAAATCCACATCAACGGAGGGCAGCACGTCTGACGACCGTCAAGCGGGGAAAATATCCCGTTGACCGGCGAGACCCGGAATGCATCAATCGGCCGTAACGCCCAGGGGAAAGGGTGCGACGACCGGAGAGACTGCAAGAGCCGACAGGCCAAAGGCCGCGGCGGATCAGCAGTCCGACAGGAGATCGTCATCGGGGCCGGGCCATCCGGTTCCTTCACAAATGAAGAAAAGGGGAGTGCAATGAAGACTGTCTTTAAATCCGGAATGCTCACGGCTGCCGCCATCGTGCTGTCGGCTGGCCTTGCCGCGCCGTCCCTCGCACGCGACCTCACCGTTGTCTCCTGGGGTGGCAACTATCAGGACGCGCAGCGCAACATCTACTTCAAGCCGTTCGCCGAAAAGTCCGGCAAGCCGGTGCTCGACGAGGCCTGGGATGGCGGCATCGGCGTCATCCAGTCGAAGGTCAAGGCCGGCGCGCCGAACTGGGATGCCGTGCAGGTGGAGGCCGAGGAACTGGCGCTCGGCTGTGCGGATGGCCTCTACGAGAAGATCGACTGGGACAAGATGGGCGGCAAGGACAAGTTCCTCGACAGCGCCGTCAACGACTGTGGCGTCGGCGCGATCGTCTGGTCCACGGCGATCGCCTATGACGGCGACAAGCTGAAGGAAGGCCCGGCCAACTGGGCGGATTTCTGGAACGTCGAAAAGTTCCCGGGCAAGCGCTCGTTGCGCAAGGGGCCGAAATACACGCTGGAATTCGCGCTGCTCGCCGATGGCGTCTCCAAGGACGAGCTCTATGACGTGCTCGGCACGGAAGAGGGCGTCACGCGGGCCTTCAAGAAGCTCGACGAATTGAAGGCGAACATCGTCTGGTGGGAATCGGGTGCCCAGCCGCTGCAGTTCCTCGCTTCGGGCGAAGTGGCGATGACCTCGGCCTATAATGGCCGCATCACCGGCATCAACCGCACGGAAGGCAAGAACTTCAAGGTCGTCTTCCCCGGCAGCATCTACGCGGTCGACAGCTGGGTCGTGTTGAAGGACGCGGAGAACAAGGACGCCGCGCAGGACTTCATCGCCTTTGCCAGCGAGCCCGACAACCAGGCGAAGCTGCCGGAGTTCGTGGCTTACGGCCTGCCGGTCAAGGAGGCCGCGGCCAAGGTTCCGGCCGAGTTCGCCAAGGACCTGCCGACCGACCCAGCCAACATGACGGACTCGATCGCCCTCAATGTCGACTTCTGGATCGACAATGCGGAAACGCTGACACAGCGCTTCAACGCCTGGCTGGCGCAGTAAGGTTGCCGTTTGCGGGGCGGAACGGCCCCTCATCCCGCTTGCGGCGACCTTCTCCCTGCAAGCGGGGAGAAGGCAATCCCCGCAAGGCCCGGGCACAAACAGCCCCGCAGACATGTGTTGAGGAAAACGGTGCAGTACACCTTCTCCCTGCTTGCAGGGAGAAGGTGCCGGCAGGCGGATGAGGGGCGCTTGCCCGCCAGCGACCGTTGTGATGGAGTCATGATCTTGGCCGAATTCATCCGTTTCGACCGCATCACCAAATTCTACGGCCCGCTCTGCGTGGTCGAAAATCTCGATCTCGGCATCGACAAAGGCGAGTTCGTCAGCCTGCTCGGCCCGTCCGGCTCCGGCAAGACGACGCTGCTGATGATGCTCGCCGGTTTCGAACAGCCGACATCGGGCAACATCCTGCTCGACGGCACGGCGATCAACGACGTGCCGACCCACAGGCGCGACATGGGCGTCGTCTTCCAGAGCTACGCGCTTTTCCCGCATATGTCGGTCGGCGAGAACGTCGCCTTTCCGTTGCAGATGCGCGGCATGGGCAAGGCGGAGATCGAGGGGCGCGTCAAGCGGGCGCTGGGCATGGTGCAGCTGTCGGCCTTCGCCGACCGTCGTCCCTCGCAGCTTTCCGGCGGCCAGCAACAGCGCGTGGCGCTGTCGCGCGCGCTGGTCTTCGAGCCGCGCGTCGTGCTGATGGACGAGCCGCTCGGCGCGCTCGACAAGCAGTTGCGTGAGCAGATGCAGCTCGATATCCGCGACCTGCACCGCCGGCTCGGCCTGACGATCGTCTTCGTCACGCACGACCAGTCGGAGGCGCTGACCATGTCGGATCGCGTCGCCGTGTTCAACAAGGGCAAGATCGAGCAGATCGGCACGCCGCGGCAGGTCTATGACGAGCCGGCGACGCGTTTCGTCGCCGAATTCATCGGCGAGACCAATCTGGTCGAGGGCGTCGTCGAGGCAGTCGAGGGGGCGGAAGCCACCGTGCGGCTGCCATCTGGCGCGCAGATCGTTTCGGCGGTCTCTGGCAGTGTCGCCTCCGGCCAGCCTGTCTTCCTCTCCATCCGGCCGGAACGGGTCGATCTCAGCGAGACCCGGGGCGATGCGCGCAACTGTCTGGAGACCGAGGTCACCGACAGCGTCTATCAGGGCGATCACCTGCGCGTGCAATTGCAGAACGCCGCCCACCCGCTGATCGCCAAGCTTGGCCGCCGGTCCCGTGAATTCCCGCCGGGCACGCGGGTCTATGCGGGTTTTTCGGCCGGCGATTGCCGGGTCATCGCGCCATGAGTGCAGGCTCCTCCCGGACCGGGCGGTCGCTTCTCCTGCTTGCGCCGCTGCTTCTCTTCCTCGTCGGCTTCTTCGTCTGGCCGCTGATCAGCATGATGTCGCAGGCCGTGTCGGATCCGGCCGTGCTGCGCCTCCTGCCGCGCAGTGCCGAAGTGCTGGCCGACTGGGACCGCGCCTCGCCGCCGACCATGCCCATGCAGGCGGCGCTGATGGAGGACCTGAAGGCCGTCGACGACGACCAGGCACTCGGCGACATGGTGCGTCGCCTCAACAGCGCCCGCTCCGGCTTCCGCACGCTGATGGCGAAGACGACGAGCGCACTCGGTGACACGGCCAACCCGCCCGGCGACCTCGTCTCCATCGATAAACGCTGGGAAAAACCGGAATTCTGGCTGGCGATCGCCGATGCGCTCTCGCCCTACACCGACCGAAACCTGCTCGCCGCCGTCGATCTCGGCCGCAATGCCGCAGGCAGCATAGAACACCTGCCGGCCGACCAGTCCGTCAACCGGGTGATCCTCGTGCGCACCTTCTGGATCGCCGCGCTCGTCACCTTCGCCTGCGCCTGCATCGGTTTTCCCTATGCGATCATCGCCGCCTCGCTGACCGGCTGGAAGCGTGACCTGATGCTCGGCGCCGTACTGCTGCCGCTCTGGACCTCGCTTCTCGTACGCACCGCGGCCTGGTTCATCCTGCTGCAGGAGCAGGGGCTGATCAACGATCTCCTGCGCTGGCTGCGCATCATCGACGCGCCGCTGCCGCTGATCTTCAACCGCACCGGTGTCATCATCGCCATGACCCATGTGCTGCTACCCTTCATGGTGCTGCCGATCTATTCCGTGCTGATCACCATTCCGAAGAACCTGATGCCGGCCGCCGCCTCGCTCGGCGCGCCGCCCTTGCGGGCGTTCCTGCGCGTGCTTCTGCCGCTGAGCCTGCGTGGTGTCGCGTCCGGCAGCCTGCTCGTCTTCATCTCGGCGATCGGCTACTACATCACCCCGGCGCTGATCGGCGGGCCGGGCGACCAGATGATCTCGTCCATCATCGCCTTCTACGCCACAGGCTCGGCGAACTGGGGCATGGCCGGCGCCCTCGGCGTCGTTCTGCTCGTCGCGACGCTGCTGCTCTACAGCGTTTATGCGCGGCTCTCCTCCGATGAACCGGGGAGGCGCTAGGCCATGTCGATGAAATTCGCCAAGATCACCTTCGCCACGCTGGCGATCCTCTTCCTCGTCGCGCCGCTCATCGCCATCCTGCCGCTCGCCTTCACCTCGAGCGTCATCCTCACCTATCCGATCCCGTCCTGGTCGCTGCGCTGGTTCGAGGAACTGTTCACCGCCGATGCCTGGCGGCGGGCGATCATCAACAGCCTGATCATCGGTACGGGCACGACGCTGCTTGCCACGGTGCTCGGCACGGCCGCCTCGCTCGGGCTGCGCAACCGTCTGCTCTTCTTCCGCGGCTCGATGCGCACGTTGTTCCTGCTGCCGATGGTGGTGCCGGCGGTCGTGCTCGGCGTTGGCATGCAGGTGCTGCTTGCGGGTTTCGGCCTGACGAACAGCTATGCCGGCGTCATCATCGCTCATACGGTCGTCGCCGTGCCCTTCGTGGTGGTCAGCGTCACCGGCGCGCTCGCCGGTATCGACGAGCGGGTGGAGCTGGCGGCGCAAAGCCTCGGCGCATCGCCCGCCACCGTCTTCCGGCGCGTGACGCTGCCACTTGCCATGCCCGGCGTGCTCTCCGGCGCGGTGCTCGCCTTCGCGACCTCGCTCGACGAGGTCGTGCTGACGCTCTTCGTTGCCGGCCCCAACCAGCGCACGCTGGCCCGGCAGATGTTCTCCAGCATCCGCGAGAATATCAGCCCCGCCATTGCCGCCGCGGCCTTCCTCTTCATCGCCGCGACGGTCGCGATCGGCCTCATCGTGGTGCTGTCGCGCTCCATGCTGGCGAAACGGCGTTAGGCTGTGCGTTTCAGCGTATTGGCCAGAACCTGGTAGATGCGTGGTTCCAGCATGTGCGCCACATTGAAGCGCATGAAGCCGGCGGCGCTCTGCGACACGCTGAAGACGTTGCCGGGGGCCAGCACGATACCCTCGGCAACGGCTGCCTGTGCGATCTCGCTGGAATCCAGCCCCTCCGGCAGCCGGCACCAGAGGTTGAAGCCGCCGCGCGGCTGGAGCCAGGGCGTGATGCCGAGCCGCGAAAGCCGTTCCGCCACCTCGCGCCGGGCGCGCACCAGCTTGCGGCGCAGCTCCTCCATGTGCTTGCGGTAACCACCGCCGGCAAGCATATGGGCGATGATCTCGCTGGACATCGGGCTCGGCCCGCCGAAATTGGTGGCGATCTGCAGATCGACCAGCCCCTCGATCCAGTCCGGCCGTGCGGCGATGTAACCGCAACGCGCCGAGGCGGAGAGTGTCTTGGAGAAACTGCCGATGCGGATGACGCGGTCGAGCCCGTCGAGCGCGGCAAGCCGGGTGGAGGGTTCCGGCTCGAAATCGGCAAAGATGTCGTCCTCGACGATGATCGTCTCGCTGCCGGCGGCAGCGTTTAGCAGCCGGTGCGCCACCTGTGGCGACAGCGTAGCGCCCGTTGGATTGTGGATCGCCGAATTGGTCACATAGAGGCGCGGCTGCTCTGCCGCGAGCACGGCCTCGAAGGCGGCGATGTCGGGGCCTGACGGCGTATAGGGCACGCCGATGACCGTCACCTGATGGGCCTTCAGCAGTGCCTGGAAATTGAAATAGCAGGGGTCGTCCACCAGCACCGTGTCGCCCGGGCGCAGCAGGAAACGGCCGATCAGGTCGAGCGCCTGCGTGCCCGTGCTCGTCAGCATCAGCTGATCCGGCCCTGCGGCAATGCCTTCCTCCGTCAGCCGGCCGAGCAGCAGCCGGCGCAGAAACGAAGAGCCGCGCGTGCTGCCGTAGTAGGCGATGAGATCGCTGTCGCCGCGCGCAAGGCTGCGGATCGCGCGGCGCAGCGCCTCGTCCGGCATCCAGTCCGCCGGCAGCCAGCCGCAGCCGGGCTTGAGCGCCACTGTGTCGGCATCGAGCGATTGCCGCGACACCCAGAACGGATCGACCGCACGCGCCTTCGGTGTCGCCGCTTCCGCCAGCTTCAGTGGGGGCAGAGCGCTCTGCGAGACGTAGAAGCCGGAACCGCGCTGCGCCCGGATCAGCCCTTCCGCCGCCAATCGGTCATAGGCCTCCACGACGGTGGAGGGCGAGACACCCATGCTCGCGGCGAACCGGCGGATGGACGGCAACCGATCACCCGGCGTGAGCGCACGGCTGGCGATGCGGTGGCCGATGGTCGCCATGACCTCCGAAATGCGCGTGTGCGGTGTTGTGTCAGTCATGATTTCTCATTTTTGTACTGGTTTGCATGTGGGTACAGTTTGGAGAAATTGTACTGCACTGTTTCTGTCTTTTCCAGCCTTGCAAGCCTAGGAAGGCAGGACTGTTCCTCTGGAATAAAGCCGCTTCCGCAATGTCCAGTCAGGAAGAGGTTTGACGCTCCATGGCAACAGCTCTGCACAGGAAAGGCATGAGATCGATGAGAACATCCATGGAAGGCTGGGGCAGCGGGCTGACCGGCGTCATCATTTTCAGCGGTTCGCTGCCGGCGACCCGCGTGGCGGTGGCGGATTTCTCGCCGCTGTTCCTGACGTCGGCGCGTGCGGTCATCGCGGCTCTTCTTGGTGCGGCGCTGCTCCTTGCCCTGCGCCAGCGGAAGCCGTCGCGCGACACGCTCTTTTCGCTGGCGATCGTCGCGCTCGGCGTCGTCGTTGGTTTTCCGCTGCTGACGGCGCTGGCGCTGCAATATGTCACCTCCGCCCATTCCATCGTCTTCGTCGGGCTGCTGCCGCTGGCGACTGCCTTTTTCGGCGTGCTGCGTGGCGGAGAGCGGCCGAAGCCACTGTTCTGGCTGTTTTCCGGCATCGGCAGCGCCACGGTGGTGGGCTTCGCGCTGAGTTCGGGCGGGGACGTCTCGCTCGTCGGCGACCTGTTGATGGTCGCCGCCATCATCGCCTGTGGCCTGGGCTATGCGGAAGGGGCGAAACTCTCGCGCACGCTCGGCGGCTGGCAGGTCATCTCCTGGGCGCTGATCCTCTCTCTGCCGTTGATGGCGGTGATCGCCCTCTTCTCGATGCCCGCGACATTCTCCGGCATTGACGGCGCCGCCTGGGCGGGGCTTGCCTATGTCTCGGTCTTCAGCATGCTGATCGGTTTCGTCTTCTGGTATCGGGGCCTTGCGCTTGGCGGCATCGCGGCCGTGGGGCAGCTACAGCTGCTCCAGCCCTTCTTCGGTCTCCTGCTTGCCGCCGGCCTGCTGCATGAGCGTGTGAGCCCGTTGATGCTGGTCACGACGCTCGCCATCGTGCTGTGCGTTGCCGGCGCGCGCAAATTCGCGCGGTAGCGAAAGCTGCCCGGGACCGGCAGCCCGCGGCGTTCGGGGAATGGAGGTGGCGGGTGAAATCTGCTATGGCTCTTGCCAGCGGCTCGTGCCTTCGGCGATAGTGTCGGGCGGAACGGCCTGGGAGAGCTGGATGGCGGCAGATGTTCGGACGTCGAAGGAGATGAACGGTGCCCTGGCGCCGAAGGCGCTGCGCGTCGGCTTCATCCTGTCGAAAAGTTTCACCCTGTCCGCCTTCGCGCTGTTCGTCGATACGCTGCGGCTGGCCAGCGACAGCGAGGATCGCTCGCGCCGCGTCCATTGTGACTGGGACGTTTTGAGCAGCACACGCAACTTCATCACCTCGTCGAGTGGCATCCAGGTCGCCCCGACCGCGCCCTTCGCCGATCCCTCCTGTTTCGACTACATTGCCGTCGTCGGCGGTCTCCTGTCGGTGGAAGAGCCCATAGACAGCTATGCCCAGGCCTATCTGCGCAAGGCGGCCCAGGCCGGCGTCGGGCTGATCGGCCTCTGTACGGGCAGCTTCATCCTGGCCGAGGCGGGCCTCCTCAAGGGGCATACGGCCTGCGTCAGCTGGCTGCACCACCGTGATTTCCGCGGCCGTTTTCCCGATATCGAGGCGACGTCGGAGCAGATCTTCCGTTTTGACGGCAAGGTTGCCACCTGTGCCGGCGGCAGCAGCGTTGCCGATCTTGCCGCAACGCTCGTGCGCCACCACGTCGGTGAGGCGGCCGAGCGCAATGCGCTGGAAATCCTGCAGATCCGCCACCGGCGCGATGCGACCGACGTACAGCCGCGCAACCCGCTCGGCCTTGAAGCCCGCGATCGCCGCGTGCACCTCGCCATCATGATGATGGAACAGCACACCGAGGACCTCCTGTCGATCGACAGCATCGCCACCATGACGGGCGTCTCCCGCCGCCAGCTCGAGCGGCTGTTCGAGGGCGATATGGGGGCTTCGCCGAGCGCGATCTACATGAAGATCCGCATGGCCGCCGCGCTCACCATGGTGATGCGCACCAACAAACCGTTGATCGAGATCGCGCTCGAGACCGGTTTCGAAAGCCTGTCGCACTTCACCCGCCGCTTCCGTGCCGCCTTCGGCGATACGCCCTCGCAGATCCGCCGCGACGGCCGCCGCCAGGCGGGCTGAGGGGCAAAACGCCCGGCCGCCGGGAACCAAGCCGCGCGAAAACCGTTCGGTCTCTATTGCTGACAAGAGACTGTAACGGGAGACCGCAATGGCAAGCACCAACGACGTCCAATCCCAGATTTCTGCCCTGCGCGCAGAGATCGCCCAGCTCCAGAAGGACCTTGGCGAGCGCGGCAGCGAAGCCTATGAGACCATCCGCGACCGCGCCGGGAATGCCGTGGAGGCTGCTCGTCCGGCCGTTCGTTCGGCAACGAGATATGTGCGCAACGAAGGTGCCGCCGTCGCGCAGGCGGCGCGCGAGCATCCCGCCGCACTCTCCACGGTCGTCTTGACCGCAGGCCTTGCCGGTGTCGTCCTCGGCTATCTGCTCGGCTCGCTTGAAAGCGAACCGCCGCGCCGGCAGCGCTGGTTCTGAACCGACAAAAGCCCGGCTTGGCCGGGCTTTTTCATGCTGTGAGGAAACGGGGGCAAGACGCGGGTTTCCCTGGTTTTCCCGTATCCCCGGGCACGCATGTCACCGGTGGCGAAGACCGAAGAGATAACCGATGAAGGCGGCGCCGGCCAGCGCGGCGAGCGGGTTGGCCTGAATGGTCTGGCGCACCTCGTCCCGCAGCGATTCCGCCTTGGCGACCGCCAGCTGGCCGGTTCCTTCGGCGATCAGCCCTGCGGATTCTTTCAGCCGGCTGATTTCCGCCTTCAGGGCCTCGATCTGCTCGTTCACCGTCGCTTCCGCCGCTGCCGCGCGGGCGTCTTCTGAAATGCTGTCGCGCCCCTCAACGACGCCGAGCGTACGCTTTCCGGTGCTCTTTTCGTCAGCCATGGACATGTCTCCTGGATTTGATGGAATGGCGAAAGGGAGAACTTTTGCCGCGCCACTTGGTTCCCGCCGATGATTCAAACTGTGATCTTTCCGGCGCGATCAGGCGATTGACTCTTACGGAATTTGAGAACAAAAAGAGAACATATAGCCTTTCAACCGGGAGCTGCCAAGCCGATGTCCGCCTCCGCCCATGCCGTTGTCGCGGACCTGCGCGACCGCATCCGGCAGTTCGACGGCCGCGCCCAGCGCGACCGGGCGGTGCTGCCCTTCGGTGTGCCCGAAATCGACGAGCGGCTGCCGGGCGGCGGGCTGGCGCTGGCCAGCCTGCACGAGATCTGCGGTGGCGGTGACGATGCCGTCGAGGCCAGCGCCGCCATGCTCTTTGCCGCCGGCATCGCCGCGCGCACCAAGGGGCAGGTGCTCTGGTGCCTGACGCGGCCAGATCTTTTCGCGCCGGCGCTGGCGCAGGCGGGGCTTGCGCCGGGCCGTGTCCTCTATGTGGAGGCGGGTGACGAGAAGAGCCTGCTCCTCTGTTTCGAAGAGGGGCTGCGCCATGGCGGGCTCGGGGCCGTCGTTGCCGAGGTGGCGCGCCTGTCGATGACCGCCTCGCGCCGCCTGCAGCTTGCCGCGGAGGCCGGCGGCACGCTCGGTCTTGCCCTGCGCCGCTTCCGCCACAGCAAGGAGACGGAAGCCCTTGCGCAGCCCTCCGCCGCGGTGACGCGCTGGCGGGTCTATATGCGGCCCTCCGTTTCCCTTCCCGTGCCCGGCATCGGCCGGGCGCAATGGCTGCTGAAACTGGCCCGTTGCCGGGCCGGCGAGGCGGCGGACTTTGATGTGGAGGCCACCGATGCCGAGGGTCGTATCGCTTTTTCTTCCCGGCTGGCCGATCGATCGCCTGCGGCGGGCGCTCGGCACTTCGGCGCCGCCGCCGGATAGCAGGCTCGTGCTTGTCGGCCGTGACGGCGCGCGCCGCATCCTGACGGCGGTGAGCCGGCCGGCCGAGCAGGCGGGCCTACGCGTCGGCATGCCGCTCACCAAGGCCCATGCGCTGCTGCCCGGGGTTCTCACCATGCCGGCCGACCCCGTGGCCGATGCCGCCGCCTTGGGCCGCCTCGCGCTCTGGGCGATGCAGCACTATGCACCCATCGTCGCCCCGGACGCGCCCGACGGTCTCGTTATCGATACGACCGGTGCCGATCACCTGCATGGCGGCGAAGCGCACATGCTGACCGGCCTCGTCAATCGTCTTGCCGCCTCCGGCATCTTTGCCCGCGCCGCCATCGCCGACAGCTGGGGCGCGGCCCATGCCGCCGCCCGCTTCCTCGCCGATCCTGTCTGTATCATTCCGCCGGGCAGGGCAGGTGAGGCCGTGTCGCCCCTGCCGGTCACGGGATTGCGGATAGCGCCGGAAACGGTGGCTGGTCTCCACGTGCTCGGCTTCTCTACGATCGGTGAGGTGCTGGCCGTGCCGCGCGCGCCGCTCGTCCTGCGCTTCGGCTCGCTTCTCGGCCGCCGGCTCGACCAGCTCCAGGGCCGGATTTCGGAACCCGTCGATCCGCTGCGCGACCCGGAGCTCGTCACCGTCCGGAAGGTTTTCGGCGAGCCGATCGGCGCACCCGAAACCATCGCGCGCTACACGGCCAGCCTCGTGCACGATCTCTGTGCGGCGCTGGAAAAACGCGGTCTCGGTGCCCGCCGGCTCGATCTCCTCTTCCATCGTGTCGACAATTCCCTCCAGGCGATCCGTATCGGCACGGCACGGGCCGTGCGCGACGAAAGACAACTCATCCGTCTCCTGACGGACCGTCTCGAGACGATCGATCCCGGCTTCGGCATCGAGATCATGGACCTGACCGCGACGCTGGCCGAACCGCTCGTCCTGCAGCAGGCCGTCTCCTCCCTGATCGAGGCGGAGGAAGCGGACCTTGCCGGCCTTGTCGACGTGATCGTCAACCGCATCGGTGCCGCGCGCCTCTACCGCATCGCCCCGGTCGAAAGCGACGTGCCGGAACGTTCCTTCCGCCGCATTCCGCCGCTTTCGCCCGAAACCGGGGTGACCTGGCCAAGCCGCTGGCCGCGTCCTGCGCGCCTTCTGGCCCGGCCGGAGCCGGTCGAGGTCATGGCGCTCCTGCCCGACCATCCACCCGCCTCCTTCACCTGGCGGGGCGTGCGGCGGCTGGTCAAGCGGGCCGATGGGCCGGAGCGCATCTTCGGCGAATGGTGGAAGCGCGATGCGGAACTGGCGGCCGTGCGGGATTATTTCCAGGTGGAAGACGCCGAGGGAGCGCGCTTCTGGCTCTTCCGCTCCGGCAATGAAGAGCAGGCGGCAAGCGGGGCCGGTCGCTGGTTTCTGCACGGGATTTTCGCATGAAACCGCGATATGCCGAGCTTCAGGTTACATCCCATTTCTCGTTCCTGCGCGGGGCGAGCAGCTGTGCGGACCTGTTCGCGCAGGCGAACGCCCTCGGTATCGAGGCGCTGGCCGTCGTCGATCGCAACAGCCTTGCCGGCGTCGTCCAGGCCTTCAAGGCGTCGTGCGAGCTTCCGGAGGATGTTCCGCCGGTGCGGCTGGTGGTCGGGTGCCGGCTCGACCTTGTCGATGGCATGTCGCTGCTTGTCTACCCGACCGACCGCGCCGCCTATGGCCGTCTCTGCCGCCTGCTCACCATCGGCAAGAAGAAGGCCGGCAAGGGCAAGTGCCATCTCGACTGGTCCGACGTCGTCGACTGGAACGAGGGCCTTCTTGCCGTGCTGGTGCCCGACGAGGCGGGCGAGACCGCCGCCTTTCATCTGCGCCGCCTGCGCGAGCATTTCAGGGACCGCTGCTACCTCGCCCTCACGCTCCGCCGCCGGCCGAACGACCAACTGCGATTGTTCGACCTCTCCAACCTCGCCGCCCGCCATGGCGTTCCCACCGTCGTCACCAATGACGTGCTCTACCACGAACCCGCCCGGCGCATGCTGCAGGACATCGTCACCTGCATCCGCCACAACGTCGCCATCGACAATGCCGGCTTCCTGCGTGAACGTCACGCCGATCGCTACCTGAAGCCGCCGGAGGAAATGCACCGGCTTTTCAAGCGCTATCCGGAGGCGCTGCGGCGGACGCTGGAGATCGTCGAGCGCTGCCGGTTCTCGCTGGACGAGCTGAAGTACCAGTATCCGGACGAGAAGGAATATTCGCATCTGACGCCGCAGGAGGCGCTTGAGAAATATACCTGGGAGGGGGCGGCCAGACGCTATCCCGGCGGCGTGCCGGAGACGGTGCGCGACAAGCTTCTCTACGAATTGCGGCTCATCGAGAAAATGAAATACGCGCCCTATTTCCTCACCGTGAATTCCATCGTCCACCATGCCCGCAACCTGCCGGTCCCGATCCTCTGCCAGGGTCGGGGATCGGCTGCAAACAGCGCCGTCTGTTTCGTCCTGGGGATCACGGCGATCGACCCGATGGAGAATGGCAGCCTTCTCTTCGAGCGCTTCGTCTCGGAACAGCGCGGCGAGCCGCCCGATATCGACGTGGATTTCGAGCACGAGCGCCGGGAGGAAGTGATCCAGTGGATCTACGATACCTACGGTACGGACCGCTCGGCACTCTGCGCCACCGTCATCCGCTACCGCTCGCGCGCGGCCATGCGGGATGTCGGACGCGCGCTCGGCATGCCTGAAGACGTCTTGAAGGCACTGTCCTCGCAAGTCTGGGGCTGGTCGAACGACTTGCCGCAAAGCCATGCCAGTGCGGTCGGGCTCAATGTGGATGACCGCCGCATCCGGCTGCTGTTCGAGCTCGCCCGCCAGTTGCTCAACGCGCCGCGCCACCTCTCGCAGCATCCCGGCGGTTTCGTGCTGACCCGCGACCGGCTGGATGATCTCGTGCCCATCGAGCCGGCGACGATGGACAAGCGCCAGGTGATCGAGTGGGACAAGGACGACATCGAATATCTCAACTTCATGAAGGTGGACGTGCTGGCGCTCGGCATGCTCACCTGCATGCGCCGCGCCTTCGACTTCCTGCAAGAGCACAAAGGGGAGAGCTATACGCTTGCCACCATCCCCGCGGGCGATGCCGCGACCTACGAGATGATTTCAAGGGCCGACACGATCGGTACTTTTCAGATCGAGAGCCGGGCGCAGATGTCCATGCTGCCGCGCCTCAAGCCGAAGGAATTTTACGACATCGTCATCCAGGTGGCGATCGTGCGGCCGGGGCCGATCCAGGGGGACATGGTGCATCCTTATCTGCGGCGGCGGCAAGGCTTGGAGAAGGTGGAATATCCCAAGGCTGCTTTCGAGAAGGTCCTCAAAAGAACCCTCGGCGTGCCGCTGTTTCAGGAGCAGGCGATGCAGGTGGCGATCGAATGCGCCGGCTTCGAGCCAGGCCGGGCCGATCAACTCCGCCGCGCGATGGCGACCTTCAAGCAAACGGGTGGCGTGGACAAGTTCCGGGACGAATTGACCAATGGCATGGTTGGCAAAGGATACACCCGCGACTTTGCCGAACGAATGTGCCGCCAGCTCGAAGGGTTCGGCTCCTATGGTTTCCCGGAGAGCCATGCCTACAGTTTCGCGATCATCGCCTATGCCTCGGCCTGGATGAAGTGCCATCACCCGGAGATCTTCTGCGCGGCCCTGCTCAATTCCCAGCCGATGGGATTTTACGCCCCGGCGCAGATCGTGCGCGATGCACGCGAGCATGGGGTGGAGGTGCGGCCGGTCTGTGTCAATGCCAGCCGCTGGGATTGCACGCTGGAGCCGGCAGAGGCGGGGCGCCTTGCTGTTCGACTCGGATTACGGCTTGTGAAGGGCCTTGATAACAAGGAGATGGCCAGATTTGTTGCGGAAAGAGGTGAGGAGCCGTTTGCCTCTGTCGATGACCTGTGGCGCCGCACCAAGCTGGCATCCGACACGCTGGTGCGGCTCGCCGAGGCGGATGCATTCCGGCCGTCGCTCGCGCTCTCCCGCCGCGAGGCGCTCTGGGCGCTCCGTGGTTTGCGGGACGAGCCGCTGCCGCTGTTTTCCGCGGCGGCCGAGCGGGAGGCCGCGGTCGTGCCGGAATTGACGGAGCCGGTGGTGACGCTGCGGCCCATGGTGGCGGGCGGCGAGGTGGTGGAGGACTATGGCCGCGTCGGCCTGACGCTCCGGGCCCATCCGGTCAGCTTCCTGCGGGAGAGCCTTGCGCGCCGCCGCCTGCTTTCCTGCGCCGATGCGACGCGGCTTCGCGACCGCCAGAAAGTCGAGGCGGCCGGTATCGTGCTCGTCCGCCAGCAGCCGGGCTCGGCCAAGGGCGTCATCTTCGTGACGATGGAGGACGAGACGGGCATTGCCAATCTGGTCGTCTGGCGCAAGGTTTTCCTCGCCTATCGTCCCATCGTGATGGGCGCGCCGATGATCGCCGTCAAAGGGTATATCCAGCGGGAGGGGGAGGTGGTGCACATCGTCGCGCAGCACCTCACCGATCTTTCGGCCGACTTCGCCACCATCGGCCGGCGTGGCGATGCGGCCCAGCCGGAAACCCGCGAGGCAGTGCAGACCATCCGCGTCAAATCCCGCGACTTTCATTAGGAAACTCGCACAAACCGCTGATAAACGGGGCTTTTTGGTGGAAATGGTCGCTCCTCTACATGAAGTCGCGCGGGACCGCCCGTTCGAACGTCTTCTCGAAGATCTGCACCTCCCCCTCATAGGCGCGCACGCTGGCCGAGATCAGCCAGTCCGTCGCCGTGCAGGCGATGGTCGCGGTCGAGAGGGTGCGCACGAACCAGCCGGGGCGTTGCATGTCGCAGGTCCAGACCGCGGTGCCGGTCATCGAAAGCGGATCGTTTTCGGCGATCGACCAGAGTTCGTCGCGCAGCTGGCGGGTGGCAAGGCCCGTGCCGGGGTGCTCGTAGAGGCCGGTGTCCTCGTAGATCGTATATTCTGTGAGACCGTTCGTCAGGTCGCGCTCGACCCCGCGGGCGGTCTCGGCGGGGGCAAGTTCGGTATATTTCGGCAGCGGGTCGGAATTGGCCGGTTCGGGGAGTGCGATGACCCGGTGGGCGCCGAGCTTCGGCAGGGCGAGGCCGAGCGAGGCGAGATCGATCGTCACGCCGGCATTCGTCGGCGGCGGCAGCACCATCGGCCAGTAGGAGGTCGAGAGCGACAGGCGGATGCGATGCCCGGCGCGGAAACGGTAGCCCATGGCGTCGAGCATGAGACGGACATGGACTTTTTTGCCCCTCGGCATCGCCTTCGGTTCGGCGTTGCCGTCGCGGTGGGCGAGGTTGAGCACGCCGAAGGTGACGCGCGTCGCCGTTCCGTCCGGGTGCAGGTCGACGAGGCGGGCGCAGAGATTGGCGATATCGGCGTCCGTTGCGATGTCGAGTTCCAGAACGGGCTGGCCGAGGAAGTCTTCGGCTACCGTGAGCGGCGCGGTTTCGATCACCAGCGAGCCGGCGTCATCGAGGCGCTGGTCGAGCGCCATCTCCGCATCCGGCTTCAGCGTAAACCATTCGCCGGCCATGATGCCGGTGTCGAGCGGGGATTTCAGCGTGCGGTCGTAGCCGCTGGCGCCGGCGATCGGCATGCCGGGGGTTAGGGTGCCGTATTGCTCGACGTAGAAGGTCGCCATGTCGGGCGCCTCCCAGCGATCCTTGGCGATCCAGAAGCCGGGATCGGCCTCGCGGCGGAGCGCCGGGCGGGGGGCGTCCTGGATATAGGCGCGCACCTGCGGTGTTTCCTCCGCCCCGTTCTCTTCGCCGCGCAGCCAGCGGTTCCACCAGGCGATGGCTTCCGCATGGAAATCCATGCGCGGCTTCGGCCAGGCGAAGTGCGGATATTTATGCACCCAAGGGCCGATCAGCGCCTTGGCCTTGTCGCCGAGACCCTCGGCGGCCTTCAGCGGCGTGCTGCGATAGCCGTCCGCCCAGCCGGCGATGACGAGGGCTGGCACCGGGAAGCCGGCGAAATCCTCGCAAATGGAGCCGTGCCTCCAGAAGGCGTCGCGGCGCTGGTGCTGAAGCCATTCCTCCAGGAAGAAGGGTTCGTTCTCCAGCCGCTCCAGCCACATCGCCTTCCAGCGTTCGCCGACGATGGCAGGGTCGGGCGAGCGGGACTGATAGGCGAGCATGGTGGCGGCCCAGGAAAGCTGGGCCGAAAGATGCGTGCCGTTCTTGTAGTGGATGTCGTCGTTGTAGCGATCCACGGTGGAGGCGATGGAGATGACGGCCTTGAGCGCCGGCGGCTTCAGGGCGGCGACCTGAAGGCAGTTGAAGCCGCCCCAGGAGATGCCCATCATGCCGACCGATCCGTTCGACCAGGGCTGCGCCGCAATCCACGCGATCAGTTCGCAGGCATTGGCGAGCTCCAGCGGGGTATATTCGCCGTCGATGACGCCGTCGGATTCGCCGGAGCCGCGGATATCGACGCGCACGCCGGCAATGCCGGCGGCGGCGAAGACAGGATAGGTCGATTCATCGCGCGGGCTCGTGCCGTCGCGCTTGCGGTAGGGCAGGAATTCGAAGACGGCGGGTACGGGATCCGCCTCCGCGCCGTCCGGCATCCAGATGCGTGCAGCCAGCCGGGTGCCGTCGGCAAGCGTGATCCACTGGTTTTCGATGACGGTGAAGGGGCGATCGGTCATGGACGGTCCGTTCTGAGGAGGGCGAGGCAAGAAGCATTGCCTCGAGCATGCCCGATTTTCACGCGGGGCGTCGAGCCGGATGCGACCTTTGCCCCCGCCAAATCGTCAAATGTAATAAAACTACAAAACTGAAAGTTTGCGAGATTTTTATGTTGCAAAATTTCAGATTCTCCCTCTAACTGCCCCCACGAAGCCGCGCATAGCAGGACAAACCGGCGCGCTTTCGATTTGGGAGGAGTGAATGGTGAACACGATCTTATGGCGCTCTGCCGCCGCTGCCGCGCTGTCGCTCGGCATGATGGCGGGCATCGGCGCCGCCAATGCAGCCGAACTGGTCTTCTGGTCGATGTGGAACGAGCCCGAGCCGCAGGCCGCCGCTCTGCGCAAGGTCATGGACAACTATACCAAGGCGAACCCGGACACGACCTTCAAGGTTGTCTGGAACGGTCGCCAGAACCAGACCAAGCTGCGCGCGGCACTTCAGGCCGGCACGCAGGTCGACTTTGCCGACCAGGATGGCGACCAGCTGGCTGGCGGTTTGCAGAAGGAAGGGCTTGGCTACGAGATCGCGGCGGAGCTTGGCGATACGAAAGCAGCCCTCCTGCCCGGCGTGCTCGATCTCTACGCCACCGGCGGCAAGATCGTTCAGGTTCCCTACATCTACAACACCGTCAACATCTGGTACAACAAGGAGATGATGACCGAGGCCGGCGGCAGCGTTCCGCAGACCCTCGACGAGCTCTTCATCCTGTGCGGCAAGCTGAAGGAAAGCGGCAAACATGCGCTGGTGGCCGAGGGCAATGTCGGCTTCTACCAAGTGCTGTACTTCTCGCATCTCCTGTCGCGCGCCAAGGGCTCGGATGCCATGATCAAGGCCTTCGAGGTCAAGGACGGCTCGGGCTGGTCCGATCCGGCCGTGCTCGAGGCTGCAAAGACGGCCCGCAAGTTCTGGGATGCCGGCTGCATCGCGGAAGATGCGCGCGGTTTCCAGTATCCGGCCGGCCAGCAGACGATCGCACTCGGTGACACGATGGGCGAACTTGTCGGCTCCTGGCTTCCGACGGAGCTGACGGAGACGGCCGGTGCCGATTTCCCCTGGGGCGCCTTCAATTTCCCGGCCGTTGCGGGCGGTGCCGGCAAGGTGACGGATATCGAGCTCGGCCTGGTGTGC